>Ga0315543_1000776_pt1 | contig 37540 bp, 28 predicted proteins | sample SalMarSW160210MG_2_FD_203098 | JGI IMG/M metagenome (GOLD analysis project Ga0315543, IMG submission 203098) | Salt marsh sediment microbial communities from the Plum Island Ecosystem LTER, Massachusetts, United States - Salt Marsh Sediment SW1601-210 ...
TAATGGAATATGGAGTGCAGGATGTTCGTGGGTGGAGGTTATCACTTCATCGCCAGGTTCTAAATGCAATCCGTTAATAACGATGTTGATCCCCTCGGTTGCCGTGCTGGTAAAAGCCAGCTCTTCTTTAACACAATCATCCCCGAGCAATTTGCAGCAGGTCTCTTTTGCCATGAGCCACTTTTCATGATCATGTCCGGGCCTGGGATAAATTTCCATTTTATCCATCGATGTTTTTACACGATTCAGGACAAGGAGGGGCACCGCACCAATTCCACCAGTGTTCAGGTAGCTGTAGTCTTCAGGAAAAAGAAACTGTTCTCTAACAAACTTCCAGAAGGATGTTTCATCGGTAATCTTTTTTGCCTGTTCACCCGGGAGCAAACAGTCAGCCAGAGCGGGTCTTGCCAGCAATGTTCCTCCGGTAAGTGTACCCAGGGTAGTAAGAAACTGATTTCTATTCATTTTCTTTCCTCACTAAATTAATTTTAATGGTGCTCTTTTTCTTAATATTGACTGTAAAATCAACGTAATTGCTTTTTTCAATAAGGATCATTCTGAAGAATATAGCTGTTCCGTTCGCTTCAACCCGGGATACGGATGAAGTCTCCGGTATCAAGACATGAAAATCAACTTCGGTAGCGGTGGCTTCCACCTCCAATAACAAGCGGTTCTCTTGCAAAACATAGGAATAACGAATACTACAACCGGAAGCTGCATAACTAACCTTCACCTCCGCCCTGGAGATACAGGCAGCATACCATCGCGGTGAGAGCTCAATTTTTTGCAACATTTTATGGTGATCGGTAACTCCTGCCAATCCTTCAATGAGTGCATGGAGCATTGCGCTGGAGCCCCAGCCGTCAGTGGGTTCTGCATCCGGACTTGTACTGGTTTCCACGGAGGATGGTTTTCCATCCGGAAAATACCAGAGGTAGGTTTCGCCCGTCTCGGAAATCATCCGGTAATATTGTTTTAATATACTGATTGCATACTCCTCAAAACCATGATCGAATGCTGCACGGGCAAGTTCTCCTCCTACTATGGGCATGATTCCGCCATTGACGTAAGCGCCTTTCACCAGTTTATCGTCACCGAAGATCCCATCCGGAAAGGGTGGGTCAATGGAGTACCATTCAGCAAAACTGGCCTTTTCTGCATGTCGTTTCCGGTATTCCTGAATGATGGACCGCGCCATTTCGTGGCTGGCAACTCCCCGGTTGATATTCATCGGATTGCTCAGGCTAAGCTGAACGGATTCTTCCACTCCCGGAATGGATACCGGATCGATTTTCACAAAATGGGTATAATATGAACCGTTCCAACACGTTCTGTTCATCGCTTCGCGTAACGCAGCTGCCCTTGCTCTCCATTGGTCGGCTAATCCGCTTCTGGTAAAATAATCATGGAAAAGGGACATGATCAGAAAGGCTTCATAATACCCGCTGTTATCCCCGTGCATGAAGCCCCAGAAGGTATCATCATCGATTTGAAACTGCAGCCATTCGTGTTTTCCAGCGTTATATGCAAAATCCCAGGTGTCGATCGTATAGGGTCTTTTTACCAGGCCTGCCTTTTTATCCCAATAGGGCGAATGATGCAATACATAGGTCAATGCCTTTTCCAGGGAAGGGATCATCTCCTGGAGGAATTCATCATCACCGGTTGCCTGCCAGGCAAGGTATGTTGCTTTTACAAACCGGTATTCAACATCCGCTTCTACGGGTACCCTGACATATTTTGTCCAGTTCTCCTTCTCGCACGGAAGTTTTTCAGGGAAGGTGGTAAAATAATCAAAAATCCGTCCCTGTCTATTTTGATTATCAGCAAAATGACGAATGGTGCTGGTCAGGTCATGTTCAAAATATTTTACAGCGCGCAGAATATCAGAATAATCCCTGATCCATATTGACCGCGTATCCGGTGAGCGGTATCCCCGGATCTTCTGTCCATCGATATTGACTTCCAGCACATCTTTTTCAAGAAAGGATTTGACCAGCGGATAGAAACTGTCAAATTCAGGTTTCCCGGTTTTTATTTCGATTTCCATTATGTTTTTTACTGTGTCTACTAATTGATTCAGATTGAAATATTATCAGAGCTCCGTAGGCCTGCCCGGCTGGGAGCGGCCTGAAATTTTCATCAATTGACTCGTTCGATCAACACTGCCCAGTCTTTTTCACTATGCTCCGGAGGATCCCCGAGGGACACAACAGTTCCTCCCTTTATTTCGGTCACCGATCCCAGGATCATCTCTCCACCTGCCCTTGTATTAAACCATCTGACAGTAAATCGTTCGTTACTGTCTGAAAGATCCAAATCGGTTGTTCCCCCATCAGGCAGATAGATGGCATAGATGTTACCAGGGCGTGCCAGGCAATAATCGGTTTCAGATGTCGTCAGTGTATCCATGCTCACCATCTCCTGGAATGGTAAATAGTGGTGAAAAAACTCCAGTGCAATTCTGGTCTGTCCCCAAAGATGGTCACGGGAACGCCAGTCTTCACAGTTCAGGTCATTATCATGATTATCGTATCCAAAATACCATTCCACACCACCTCCTCCGGCCATCAGGTTTGCCCAGAGAACATAACGCCTGACGCTATCCAGGTTATTGGGTTGCCGGTCATCCGGATCAACACCCCTGCTGGCAGGTCCGATCTCATCAACATTCACAACCCACTGCTTCTTCGCATTCGATGATTTTTCAAGCCAGACCAATGTTTCTTCATGAGCATTCATTAAGTTACCCACCTGTATAGAAGGTCCATCAAGGTAAGCATAGCCAGTCAACTGGTCAAAGATCCTGTACCGGTATTTCGGGTTTGAATGGGTGTGGATAACCACAAAATTCTCATACGGATCATGCTCTTTCATGTATCGGGTCATCGCTTTTTGTTGCTCAATCGACTGTCCTCCGGAGGTAAAATCAGCAGGTCCGTTCTCCTCACCCATATTCCACGTAACGGCAAGGTGGTGGCTGAACCGTGCAAGCAGTTCACGGTAATACAGCTTTCGCTGAATACCGGTATCACCATTGTCAAGCAGGGTCTCATTTTCAGTCTCCTGGGTGACGATATGCAGCATTATCCCAAGCTTATCCATATGGCTGAAAACGATCTCCCATTGATCCAGCTTGCTGCAATCGAACCGGTATCGTTCATCAGGAGAGGTATAGGGCCAGACATCATTCCCGTCACCCTGGATATTCAGGGTCAGGAAATAAACAGAATTCATTCCTTCAGATGCAAGGTAATTCAGGGCACCAATAATGCTCTTCCCCTTGTTGTCCTGCCAGCTCGGATCCCCCGGATTCCAGTCTTTCAGATGGTTGGAATATCGATGCAGGTTTATATTGGGTGTTGCTTCCCCGCTCCTTTTCATTTCATCACCAGAGAAATAGGTATCATCAAAATCAACATAAGCCAGGAAATTCTCGGGACTGTCCGCCCCGCCTTTCAGAAAATATTCTCCTGTCTCCGCGAAGTGAAGGTATCGTTCACCAATATACCGGAGTTTACCTTTAGCCCGCAGATCCCTTCCTTCTTTGTCGGTTGGTCCGATGATGAACGATCCTTCTAAACCATCGAATCCTGCTGGTTCTCCGGTATTGGGATCATCACTGATGGCTATGCTTTCCCCTTTTCTGAATGATACAATATATTCCCACCTGCCTTCCTGATCCGGGACAAACCTGACCTGCCATTTTTCACCTTTGGAAGCACCTGATTGTGCCGCATTCCCGTCTGCTGAATAGAAACCAGGAACCAGGTATTTCCTGTTTTCATGTTTGAAATTCACATTAAGCCTGTAATCAAGAAAGGGGTTGGGCGTATCCAGTTCATGAACCGGTGGTCCTGTAACGGTCAATGTCACCTTATGCCATTTCTTCAGTTCCCCTGTGACCACACATTGCCCTGTTTTTTGCCGGCACGAAGAACCGGTTAAAATGAATGTGAGTAGTGCAAAATAAAAGAGTGTTAATTTCATCATTCAGTGAATTGGCTTGCGCTTATATTTTATGTCGGGCTTTTTTAAAATCCCCCTTTATCCCCCTTTTCTGAAAAGGGGGACAACAGTAAATATCAACTTGAATAAATGCAATAATACACATTTCATTCATCGTATCGTCACCATCAACCAGAGGAGGAAAATGACTAACCCCACCAGGATCCAGCTACCGCCAAATCCAATATAATCCAATCTGCCTGGCTTCATCAGTTCCCATTGCGAACCAGGAAACAGTTTTCTTTTTTCTATCTGTTCGGGATTGTTAATGGAAGCTTCAATGGCTTTTTCTTCCTCCTCTGCAGTGGGCTGGACGGGTGTATGCATTTTTGCAAAAAACCGATTCAGCGAACGGTTATCCACCGGTTTGGTTACCATAGAAAGCAATACCAGCAGGACGATTGGAAAAAGGGCATCAAAGAAAAACCGTGTTGCCACCAGCTGTGATTTTTTAAAGTGTGTAAAGTCGATCCCGAACCAACTCAGCACCCACACCTCTGCCTCAAATCTTCCGATACCCACTTTTTCAGATTCCGGATCGGAAGGATCAATGCGGGCAACCCGTTCGAACAATATTCCAACCGGTGGTATAACGTGCTGCCTTTCAATTTTTTGCCCCACATAATCTGCAAGTCCTGACTGGACATCCTCCGTTAATGCTTCGGTAGATACTGTGATTTGCTTCTGTGCTGTTTCGATTAAAAATTTCTCATTGTATTTCACTGAATCCAGACCCTGGAACAGGTTAGGAATAACAGCATAAATGACAGCACAGAGAATCACCTGAATGATCACCGCCCATTTGGTTAAACGGCGCCAGATGAATCCCAGCCAGATCGATGCTCCAAATATGGCAGGTATGGAAATGATGTATTTGTACAGCTCCAGCAGGTTATTGACAAAAAGGGCAACGACAATTCCCCCCAGCAGCGTAAATGCAATTACAAGCCTTCCAATGAAGAGATAGTGTTTTTCTGACTTCTCAGACACAAACGGCTTATATAAATTCTTAATAAACAAAGCGGAATAGGATACGGAACTGGCATCGAGTGTGGACATGTTTGCTGCCAGTATACCGATCAGCATCAGCCCGATGGCTCCCGGAAAAAGAAGCTTCTTGGTCATGAATCCCCAGATCAGGTCCGGGTCGTGCAATTGCCCTGCAAACAATCCGATGGCCAGCAAACCAGCCAGCGCCCAGAATATCATGATAATTCGTTTGGCAAACATACCACCGATCATTCCGATGCGGGCAGTCATTTCGTTGGTTGCCGATCCGGCTGTCTGCATACCGGAAGCAACAGCAATGATGGAAACCAGGTTTGCCAGAACCATGGCAAGAATGGTATACCAGGCATATTCACTCAGGGTGGTGGATCCGAACAATTCGAACATAAAATCCGGAACACTGGCATGCAGGCCTGAGAAACCACCAATCCTGGATAGCCCGACCGGGATCAGGATTGCCGAAAAGATAATGATCAGGATCCCCTGTATTCCATCGGTAATGGCGGCAGCACGAAATCCTCCAAGCATGGTATACACACCAACGATAAGGGCATAGATAAAATAGAACCATAGTGGATCGGTATAGGAGACAAACGAGTGGAGCTCACCACGCTTGTTTTTCTCGTTCAACACAGTATACCGGGTCTGTTCTCCTACAGTCAAACCCTGGTCTATTTTTGATTGCAGCTCCTGGTACTCCTGAAACTGAGCAATGCTTGCCTGCTCCTCTTCAGTAAATAACTCAATCGGTTTGGGTGTCATTGCCATCATGGTCTTTGCGGCCACCATATAACCCACACCTCCTCCCAGAACGGAGAGCAGCAGGAAAAAAACGGCATAGGCAGCTCCCAGGAATTTGCTCCTGAACCGTTCGGAAAAGAAATCACCGATGGTTGTCAGCCGGACACGCCTGAAAAAGAATGTGCTAAACCAGTAGAAGGGTGTGAGAAACAGGACCAGGAACTGGATCCACATGCCCCCGATGCCCTGCCTGTAGACCTCCCTCGAGACAGCCACAGCCTGGTCGGCATTTGTGGAACACCCGAAATTCAGGAAAAACTGGTAAAATTTCCCGAGTTTCCTGCCAGCCAGGAAAAAATCCTCTGTATCCCTGTTCTTTTTTGCAGCCCTTCTCCCCAACCACAAAATGACAGCAATAAACAAAAGGATCAGAATAAAGTCAAGCAAATGCAATCCCCAGATGGTCATGATGTGTCGTATTGGTTTTAGGTCAAATAGTTAATGGCTTCCATACAGAGTGCTGTCTGATGATAATCGAGCTTCCATGTCGAGCCCTTGTTCGTGTCCAGCGGCAAACCAAGGGGATCTAAACTGGTGAACCATCCACCATATACCGGATCGAGAAAATGATCCTGAACAAAATGAAAAATGGCATCAAAAAAGTTCTTCAGATCCGTCCGGTCGAACTGTATGATGAAATGCAGCAGGGTCCGTAACCCTTCCGATTGTTCCCACCAGGATATCTCATCCCGGATCACCTTCCCCGTCTCATCAATCCAGGTTTTAATATAGCCCTTTTCTTTTTGATAACCCAATGAGAGACAAGTTTCCAATAATTTACCGGCCAGGATAAGATTGGTATCGGGCAGGCCTTTCTTCACTCCTTTTGACAGCAGGAATGCCCACTCAAAAAGGTGACCCACTGAAATGTAGCCACCGTTCCCGGAGTGTATCGGTTCCCACGATCTGTTATACAATTCCGGAAAGATGATCCGGTCACCAGATGGAACACGTGAAAAGAGAAAATCCTTCAGATCCGATAATTTATTCTGTATCCTTGTCCGCTGGTCTTCCTGATTTACGATGGACAGTAATGCCAGCAATGCCTCGAAGGTATGCATGATGGGATTCTGAGAACGGTTCGTATCCAGATCCTTCCAATCCCGGCTCATTTTCCAGATGATTCCACCCTGTTCATCGGCAAAACGTGTATCAAGCAGGTCAAAAATTTCCAGTGCTTTCTCCAGAAAGATCTCTTCTTTAATTGCTCTGAAAGCATTCACCAGTCCAAGAACGGTAAATGCATGACCATATGCGTCTTTTGTAAAATCTTTTTTCGAACCATTTTCGTCACAAGCCCAGACAAAACCGCCTTCTTCCTCATCATAGAAACAATCGATTAAAAAAGATCCACCCGATCTGATGGTTTTTATTATTTCAGGATCCCGTGTCACCCGGTACCCATTGGAAAAAACATAGAGCAAACGGGACTGGCTGACCAGCGTACCAACGGATTCACCGGTCCGGCTCCAGTCCCGGCTCAGGTTGGGATAGTAAAAACCATTCGGGTCAACAGCTGACTTCAACCAGTATGGCAGGATCTCCTGCGTGAAGTGGTCACGGAACCAGGAGAGAGGGAGTGTTGTGGAGCTTGACATAAAAGCTAAGGATGATTGTATAAGGATAAAGGATGCCATGCCTGCCGGCAGGCAGGATGGATGAAGGATGCGCTATAGGCGTGCCTACGGCAAAGGATAAAAAGAACTTACTTCTTGCCTTGGGCTGTTTTTCTGGCCTGGACAAATATAGAAGTTAGTTCATGAGCTTCTGCTTTAAGTCTGTTCACCTCATCCCCTTTAGTAAGTCCTATTTCTTCTGAAAATTCAAGCCAGAACTCTGACTCATCTGCCTCTTCAGTCACTATGCTAAGCTTTGATATAAATAATGCTTTTGTCTGACTTAGCTGTGATGCCCTGTAATTCGCTGCAACAGAGGATGAGGACTTAAACAACTGCGAAGCACAATGTTTTCCCATAAATGTTTTCGGGAATTTTTCAACCAGCCTGAAGCAATCCAATGCAAATTTTTTAGTACGATCCTTTAAATCTTTCATTATTTAAAATAGTTATGATAAGTGGTGACTAATGTGTTTAAGTGTTTGATAATGCAAGGTATTTTAAATTATTTAATGTAGTATTTTATGTTTTATAATTCATTTTTTTTATTACCTAATTACTTCATCCTTAATCTCATATCCTTCATCCTTCATATCCTTCATCCATCATCCTTCATCCTTCATCCTTCATCCTTCATATCCTTCATCCTTCCCACAACTTCGCCACCTGAGTCCCATGTACTGGAACAATAAGATATTGAAATTCTGCACTTTGAAATTTCCTTTGCGAAAGTTTCAATAAATCTACTAAATTTATTGCTTGACTGAAATGTGTTATTCAATATACCGGGTAATGTTTACTCACAGAATTTTCCACCGGTTTTCAGGTTGTCATTAGTTATTCCGAACTCATGGTTAGTCCATTAGAAAAAATCAAACAGATAAAAATCATCCCGATCATCACCATTCATCAGGTGGAGGATGTCATTCCTGTAATTCAGGCACTGCTCAAGGGTGGACTACCGGTTGCAGAGATCACGTTCCGTACAGGTCTTGCCGTTGAAGCAATCAACCTTGTTTCCGGGGAATTTCCTGATTTGTTATTGGGAGCGGGAACAATTCTTACGCCGGACCAGGCTGATGAGGCTTATGCGAATGGAGCAAAATTTATGGTTACCCCCGGTTTTAATCCACGCGTTGTGGATCATTGCCTGGAGCGGGACATACCCATTATTCCGGGACTGAATTCCCCCACACAGATTGAGCAGGCTCTTGAGCGGGGAATCGATCATGTCAAATTTTTCCCGGCAGAAGCTTCAGGGGGTCTCCCATTTATCAACGCCATTGCCGCGCCTTACAGGAATGTCCGGTTCATGGCCACCGGTGGGATAAACAACACCAACCTTAGACAGTACCTTTCGAATCCATTCATTTTTGCCTGTGGAGGAAGCTGGATGGTAAAGAAGGAACTTGTTGAGCAGGACCAATATGACGAAATTACCAAACTCGTTCGTACAGCAGTTAAACTCACTCATGATCTTTAAGAAGTCCTTTATTCTGATTTTATTTACATAAATTTGGATCGGAAACCGGCAAGGAGAATTAAAGGTAAAACAAGTGAACAAAGAGAGCCGTTTACTGTTTTCATAATAAAAACCGTGACGTTTACAGATACATATTTGATAGCCCTGGCAGGGATTATCTCGATGATGACTTTTTTATGGTTGGCAAGCATTAAGCTCCGTAATGTCAGCATTGTTGACCTCTTCTGGGGATTGGGTTTTATGGGAGCCGGCATCTATTATTTCCTGGTTACAGATGATGGATTCGAACCCAGGAAAATAATGACACTCATTCTTATTTGTGTCTGGGGGATCCGGCTTTCTGTCTACCTGACCTGGAGAAATTATGGCAAAGGAGAGGATATCCGGTACCAGAACTTTCGAAAGAATTATGGTGAGCACCGTTACTGGTGGATCAGCTTTTTTCAGACTTTTTTGCTACAGGGTGTGCTCATGTGGATTATTTCAGCACCGTTGCTTGGTGCCAGTTTTTCATCTGAACATACCAGTTTTAACTTTCTCGATTTTACAGGATTATTTCTCTGTGTATCCGGTATTGTTTTCGAAACAACCGGAGACCTTCAACTGACATTATTTAAGCAGAAGCTTGAAAACAAGGGAAAAGTAATGAGGTCCGGTCTCTGGAAGTATACACGCCATCCGAATTATTTTGGTGACTCACTTGTCTGGTGGGGCTTTGGATTAATCTCCAATGCGGCTGGTGTTTACTGGCCTCTAATCAGTTCAGCAATCATGACATTCCTTCTTCTCAAGGTTAGTGGAGTTGCCATGCTTGATAAAACCATGGTTAGCCGGAAGCCGGCATACCAGGATTATATCGAGACTACATCCGGGTTTTCCCCCTGGTTCCCTAAAACCAAATAAAAAAATAGATAACTTTAAGGCATAAATCGTCTATTATGCCTTCTAACAGATCCCATGTTTTACTCTATCTGTTCATCGTTCTGTTGTTTTCTCTTTCCTTAACCTTTTGTTCTCACACCAAGCCTGTCGCCAGGATAACGATTGAAGCCGGTGATTATGTGCGAATAAACACTCCCGTATCCGTTTCCCTGGAAAATTTTTCCATTCGTGAAACAGACGATCTTATACTGAAATGCATTGATGGCAAAACCGAAAAGGAAGTGCCCTGCCAGCTTGAACCGGGCGATCCCCTGCAGCTCTACTGGATCATATCCGATACCCTAAAACCGGGTGAAGAAAGATCATACCGGCTTTATATCGGTGAAAGCAGTGATGACCCCATTCTGAAAACCATCCGGAAGGAAGAATATCTATCCATTTATGCAGGCTCCAGGCCTGTGCTTCAGTACAACCATGCTCCGGTATCCCCTCCGGAAGGTGTTGATTCGAGCTATACCCGAAGTGGTTTTATTCATCCGGTATGGTCTCCTTCAGGGGATACACTCACCCGTATACAACCACCCGATCATTACCATCATTATGGGATATGGAATCCCTGGACCAGGGTGAATGTTGAAGGAAGGGAAGTGGATTTCTGGAACCTGGGGGATAAAAAAGGCACTGTCCGGTTCAACTCCTATCTTTCGACAACCGGGGGCCCTGTTTACGGAGGATTTCGTGTGCTGCACGATCACATTGACCTGACGGCTCCCAATGGGGGAAAAATTGCGCTGAAGGAAGAATGGAATGTGCGCGCATGGAAACCCTTTCAACATCCATCGGGGGAAGGTTGGTTGTGGGAATTCACCTCAATCCTGAACTGCGCAACACCCGAACCGGTCATCCTGGAGCAATACCGGTATGGAGGAGGAATTGGTTTCCGCGCTACTGAAGCCTGGAACAGTGGTAACAGCTGGATAGTTACATCAGAAGGAAAGACCCGCCAGGACGGTGATGCAACGAAAGCCAGGTGGTGCATGGTTTACGGAGAAACGGGAGGGGGCATGTCAGGGATACTTTTTATGAGCCATCCGCAAAACAGGGAACACCCCGAACCAATGAGGATATGGCCGGTGGAGAATGACGATGTTTTTTTCGAGTTCTGCCCTATCCGTCACAAAGAATGGGAGATCCTGCCAGGAAAAAAACAGATGCTTACTTACCGGATGCTGGTTTATACCGGAACCATTCCAACTGAGGTTGCCGAGCGCCTTTGGCAAGATTTCGCATACCCACCAAAAATAACAATTGAACCATTGGATAAATAAAAAATAAAATGAAAAGGATGACAGACAAAAAGAAAAAAGAGGTTTCCGCAGGAGTGAGTCGCCGTGACTTCCTGAAAACTTCAGCGGTTATTGCCGGGACAACTTTTGTTGTTCCTTCCATTGTTCCTTCCTGTGTTATGGGAAAAGATGCTCCCAGCAATATGATTAACATCGGGGCGATCGGTGTGGGCAGGATCTCCCGGACTCACGACCTGCCAGAGACCTTAAAATACGATTTTACCCGGCTGATTGCCGTTTGTGATGTCGACAGCAAACGGATGAAAGAGGGTAAGGAATGGGTGCAAAACTTCTATGCAGAAAAAAAGGGAAATCCCAATTATGTTGATGTGAAGATGTATGGGGATTTCAGGGAAATGCTGCAAAATAAGGAGATTGATGCCGTACTGATCAGCACTCCGGATCACTGGCATGCGATTCCTGCTATCGAAGCAGCCAAAGCCGGCAAGGACATCTACCTGCAAAAACCCACATCCCTGACAATTTCCGAAGGGAGGGCGTTGAGTGATGCCATACAACGCACGGACAGGATATTCCAGATCGGAAGCCAGCAGCGTTCTGTCGATCCCTGGCCCCAGTTCAAACGGGCATGCGAGCTGGTTCGTAACGGAAGGATCGGGAAACTCCATACGGTAATCATTGGTCTCCCTGGAGATCCTTCCGGCGAGGAAGAGCCCGAGATGCCAATCCCCGAAAACCTCAATTACGATATGTGGCTGGGATCCACCCCCTCTGTCTGCTATACGGAAAAACGGGTCCACCCCCAACACGATTATTCCCGGCCCGGATGGCTGCGGTGCGAACAGTTTGGTGCCGGAATGATCACCGGCTGGGGTGCACACCATGTGGATACAGCCCACTGGGGAATGGATACGGAACTGACCGGACCGGTTGAAGTGGAAGCCGAAGCAGAGTTTCCCGAAAGCGGATTGTGGGATGTCCATGGCCCCTTTAACGTAAAAGCCAAATATGCTAATGGTGTAACCATGCTGATCAGCGGAGATAATCCCAATGGGGTGCGGTTTGAAGGAGATGAGGGATGGATCTTCGTTACCCGAGGTAACTATGCCGTTACTCCCAGTGACCCGGTATCGTCAGATGAGAACCGGAAATCCCTGGATGCCAGTGATCCGAAGATCCTGGAATCGGAGATCGGACCGGAGGAGATCCACCTGTATCATAGTGAAGAGCAGCATGGCAACTGGCTGGAGTGCATCAAATCACGGGAACAAACCGTCGCTCCGGTGGAAGTGGCACACCGCTCATGCAGCGCCTGCCTGGTCAGCCATATCGCCATGAAATTGCCAGGAACACTCTACTGGGATCCGGAAAAAGAACAGTTCAAGAACGACGATGAAGCAAACTCCATGCTGTCAAGACCCATGCGGGAACCGTGGGTGGTTTAACAATTAAAATGTCTAATAGAACCGCTACAGTCCTCCCTTGAGGGAGGTGCAAGAGGGTGATTGTCTGTTATGCGAAATTTAGATTACAATAAAAACTCGAAAAAACGAGCCCACGTTTTACGAAAAAATTCAACTCGTGCAGAAATTCGGCTATGGTGTGAACTTTTAAGGGCCAAACAAATGTAATAGGGGTTTTTTAAAAGTAGGATTTTAGTCATCCTGTCCATAGGACTCCTCGGAGAACTAGTCTCAGGATCTCATTTTCGAAGCATGAAAAGAGGAAAGTTAAACTGACTAAATCAATGAATCCTGATATGAAGGATTTGTATGAACATATTTAATCAAGGAGATGCTGAAATATCTGCCTGTCGTCAGACAGGAATTCAGCATGACGATAATGTATAAATTGGTTTAGTCAAATTACCACTTAAATTGCAAATCAAGTCCCCTCGAGGAAACACTATGCGTAAAATTAGAGACGGGCTGTAATGTATATTTAAATTTGAACCATGAATTGTAGAGTAAAATGTGTTCCTATCTTCATCTTTATACTTATGCTTATGTCCTTCTGTAAAAACCCGGATGCATCGGACACTTCGCAAAGCAGGCAATTCACGGGTGCGAAAGGCGAGGTGATCCTGATGACCCTTGATCCCGGGCATTTTCATGCTGCACTGGTACAAAAAACCATGAAAGAAAAGATCCATCCTGACGTATATATTTTCGCTCCCGAAGGGCCGGATGTTACAAATCACCTTCAACAGATCGAGAAGTATAATTCCCGTGATGAGAATCCTACGAACTGGGTATCTCACGTCTATACGGGAGACGATTTCCTGGAGAAAATGCTGGAAGAAACACCGGGAAATGTAATGGTGGTGGCGGGAAACAACAGGAAGAAAACAGAGTATATCCGGAAAGCTGTTGAGCGTGGGATCCATGTACTGGCTGATAAACCCATGGCAATCGATACCGATGACTTTGCGATCCTTCTTGAGGCTTTTAAAGCGGCTGAAGAGAACCACCTGTTGCTTTACGACATCATGACCGAGCGGTTTGAGGTCACCACGATCCTGCAAAAGATGTTTTCCCGAATTCCGGAAGTATTTGGTGAACTTGAAAAAGGAACGCCGGATAATCCCGCGATTACCAAAGAGAGCGTTCACCATTTCTTTAAATATGTCTCGGGAGAAAAGATCCAACGTCCTCCCTGGTTCTTCGACAGCGCACAGCAGGGAGAGGGTCTGGTGGATGTCACCACACACCTGGTCGATCTGGTCCAATGGGAATGCTTTCCTGAAAAGATTATTGATTACACGAAGGATATCAGAATTCACAAAGCCAGCCGCTGGCCCACTGAGGTCTCCCCAGATCAGTTTATGGAAGTTACAAGACTTGCTGAGATACCCGATTATTTACAGCAGAGTCTGTCTGAAGAGGAAATGTTACAGGTATATGCCAACGGATCGATCCTCTATGAGATCAACGGGATCATGGCAAAAGTATCCGTGGAGTGGAAATATAAAGCTCCGGAAGGAGGTGGGGATACACACTACTCTGTGATGCGTGGAACCCGATCTAATCTGATCATCCGCCAGGGTATGGAAGAAGGGTATAAACCGGTTCTGTATATAGAGCCGTCCGATGGTGTTGATGCGAAAACATTTGACAAGGATCTGATCCAGGCCCTGAATACCATCCACGAAACATACCCCGGTGTTGAGGTAGAAAAGTCCGACAAGCACTGGAAGGTAGTTATCCCGGAACGATACAAGGTAGGCCATGAAGCTTATTTCGGACAGGTTACGGATAAATTCCTGCAGTACCTGGTGGATGGTAAACTACCGCCCTGGGAAGTTCCCAACATGATCACAAAATATTATATAACAACAAAAGCACTGGAAATGGCGCGTGCTGAAGGAACAACCGATTTGCCATAAACCGGTGAAACACAATCCGAGGATCTTTTATAACCCTTAACAATAAAAACCATGGTTAAACGAGGCATTCAAACATCCCTGTTGATTCTGATCTCTTTTTTGCTCCTATCCTGTAAAACCGGTATCCGGAAAGAACAACGGGTGCTTGTTTATACAAAGAACGGAGAAGGATATGTTCATGACAACATCGAAAACAACGTGAAAGCAATGAAAGAGCTGGGAGATGAAAACGGATTTATTGTAGATGTTTCCGATTCTCCTGAATCGTTTACCGATGAAAACCTGACAAAGTACAGCTGTATTGTTTTCGCAAACACCAACAATGATGTTTTTGATACGGATGAACAGAAAGTAGCATTCATGCGGTACATCCAGGCAGGAGGGGGATTTGTAGGCATCCATTCAGCCTGCGGCACAGAACGAAACTGGCCCTGGTTTATCCGGCTGGTGGGTGGCACCTTTGTTGTTCATGCTGCATACCAGGAATTCGCCGTCAACATCATCGATCAAAATCATCCCTCAACCCGGGATCTTCCCGACCGCTGGGTCCGGGAAGATGAATGTTATTTTGTCACACAGATGAATCCTGCAATCCATGTCCTGATCACACATGACCTCAGTACCATTGAAGATGACCGCAAAGACTCCTTCCCGGACCTTTTCGGCAACGATTTTCCCGGAGCCTGGTACCATGAATTTGAGGGTGGCAGATCGTGGTACACTTCATATGGCCATAACCCGGATGATTATGACGATCCTCTATTCCGTGGACATCTCCTGGGTGGGATTATCTATGCCATCGGCGAAAACCGGGAGCTGGATTACGCAAAAGCTACTGCAACGACACCCTGGTAATTTCTCTTTCATAAACATATGTAGGTCGACCCTGCCTTGCCGGTTTACCTGCCGCAGGAATGGCAGGCAGGATGGCCGGATGGGGTTGTGTCATAACTAAAAAAAGAGTTCACGCAGAGACCGCAAAGTATACGCTTCTATAGGAATACCAATGGGAGAATCCTTCGTAGAGTATCTACTGTGCTACTTGGTTAATTACTTGACAAACCTTGTTTGTTTTATGATACTGCGGCATAAAGTTTGCGATAACATTCTTGATACTGCAACATCTAAAAAAGTATACCTTTGTACGTTATATGCAAAAAAAACAACATTATCTGATGAAAAAAACGATAGCATACTCAGTGATCCTGTTTATTCCCATCCTGTCATTACCCCCTCTTCATGCCCAGGTGGTACTGGATGAATGGGATGACGTCATGACCAAACTCAGGATAAACAAACAACTGGATCCATCGAACAGAAATGCTTATGATCAGATTGAAGGTAATCCTTTTCTATACGACGAGACGTTACAGGAAGGGACAATAACGATCAGGGGTCAGGGAACCTATAAAGGGAAATTCAGGTACGATATCTATGCCAATGAAATTCATTTTATGCAAAACGGTGTTTACCAGGCCATTGCAGACCCCGGAATCATTGACAGCATTGCGATTGGGGATTATACCCTTATATACGCCATGACAGATATAGAGAAAGGCCGCGGATCATATTTTGAACTTGTTTTGGACGGAAAATGCAAGCTGCTGGCAAAGAAGGAGGCAGATCTGGTTGATGCCGTCCCGGCAAAAGCCTATTCCGATCCCAAAGCTGCCTATTTTGACCGGGAGGATGATACCTACTATATCCTGAAAGACTCACGAATAGCCCATAAGATTAACCGGAAAAATATCCGGGAGATCCTGTCGGACCAGGGTGAAAGAATTGAACAATACATTAAGGAGCAAAACCTTTCGTATTCTTCACGGGAGGATATGATGGAACTGATCAAATTTTATAACTCGCTTTAGTGCGAAAAGTATGCTCTTTCTGCGCAATCATGAAATGGATTTCCCACTCCTTGAACAATCGTGGAATTCATTCACAAATTAATATTTGACAGATTGCAAGTCAAGTTTTTAATTATTTTTGTATCTTGAGTCGGTATTTTGAAGATAAATGAGCAGGGGTAATAATACTACCGTTACATCGATGTGAAACTTATAAAATTTGAACAATGAACCCATTTTCTGTCGGTAAAACACACAATACACCACTGATAAACTTTGATCCTGAGAAGAAGGTTCTTGAAATGTCGGGCAAGTCTATCCCAGAGGATCCTCAGGCATTTTACCGCTCTCTGCTCGACTGGGTAGATCAGTATACAGCCAATCCGCTCGATAAATTAACCGTTAATATCCGCCTGGAATATTTCAATACCAGCAGTTCAAAAATTCTGTTTACCATCTTCAAGAAGTTTGAAAACATGCCAAAAGCAGCGGATAAAATTGAGGTAAACTGGTATTTTGAAGAGGGGGATTATGATCTGCTTGAATCGGGTGAAGATTATGAATCCCTCCTGAAAATTCCCTTTAATGTGATTGAAGTGCCTGAATAGTGGTATAAAATCTCCATCTGGAAAGCATTCTTTCACCCGGATTTGATGTTCAGTCCGGGTTTTTTAATCGGATGAATTCAATGATCCCGTTTGTTGTACAAAGGACTATTGTATTGTCCTGCAGAACCAGTGGCGAGGAAAAGATCTTGCCCCTTGCAGAGTAAATACCCTTTATCACTCCTTCCGGACTAAAAAAATAAAGACATTTGTCAAACGAACCGATGATCACCGTTTCATCGGAAAGGCGGGCAGGAGAAGAGACCACTTTCCCTCCTGTTTCAAACCGATTCAGCAGCCTTCCCTCATGGTTCAGAAAGTACACACATCCGTCAAACGATCCGAATACAATGTTGCCATTGGAAAGCTGAATGGGTGATGAATGGATCTTCCCCCCTGTTTCAAACCGTTGGATGGTTTCTCCCTTCCTATTCATGATATAGAGGTGATGATCATAGCAGCCAACAGCAATGCTGGAATCGTTCAATTCCAGAGGGGCGGAGTGAACAATCCAGCCGCCGGTTTTCACCGTTGCCAGTACTTCGCCTGTTTGATTTAACAGGTACAGTTGCCTGTCATTTGATCCGATCGCCACACACTTACCGGAAAGGATGGCAGGGCTTCCGTGAGTTAATCGCTTTGTGGGGATACATGAATAGGAACTGTCCGCCGCGTCGTAAAAAACAATGCCCCGTTTGTTTGAGCCAAAAACGATCCTGTTGTCCGGCATTTCAGCGATACTGGTAAAAATTTTACCCCCTGGTTTTATCCCATGTAAGGGTTTACCATTTCCTGAAAAAAAGTAGATGTGGTTGTCATAGGATCCGATAGCTATAGTGCCATTCGAAAGCAGGCAGGGTGATGCATGCACCCATCCGTCTGTCTTATATCTTGAAATGATTTCACCCTGGTTTGAAAAAAAATAGACGCATTTATCGTGTGAACCCACAACCACGTTTCCCTCCCGGGTTGCCACAGAAGTGGAGTAGATGGCTTTTCCCAGTTCGTGCCGCTGTATGGTCTCAATCTCCTCTGCCGTGAGCAGGTACTTCCCGTATTTTTCCTGATAATCAGCATCGGAGCAGGACACCAACAGAACCAGGACCATTCCCGTGACAGCAGTTTTTATGTAATGCATGGATTTTGCAGACATGGTGCGATTAAAATTACCATTTTTCCCATGATCTCATAAGAAAACCGGAATATTTAGGGATCGGAAATCGGCTGGTCTAATGTAATTTTTGATTAACTTTGCATTTCTGATTGAAAATAACGGTCGGTTGGCCGAGTGGTTAGGCACCGGTCTGCAAAACCGGGGACAGCGGTTCGAATCCGCTACCGACCTCAACAAAATCCCCTGCCGCGAAGCGACTGGGGATTTTTCATATAGAGCCGTTGAAAGCAAGCTTTCATAAGGGTATATATGAAAAAGACACATGGGCCAAAGGCCCAGGGGATTTTGGGGCTGGGACAACCAACCCCGGATCAATGAAATTAATCCGCTACCGACCTCAACAAATTGCAAGGGCTGCGAGGCAAATGAAATGCCCTGCGAAGCAGGGTGCAATTTGTTGAAGAACTCCCCAATACCGGATCATGGTTTATGCCAAAGGCATGGACCATACCCCGCTACTGAATTCATTCGCAGGTTAAGGTTTTCAGTGATGGACCACCTATACCGGATCAGCACAGCTACTCCGCTACAAATAAAGTACGCAGTCCAAAAGTCCCACTCCGCCGCTAAAACAACAAATCCCAAAAATCAAACAACAAATGCTTTTCAATTACAAAATACCAAATCTCAAAGAGGAATGAATAGAGTCATACGATGACTCAACAGGCATTCAGCAGGAAGTTCATCCAATGATCATCGCACGTCTGAATTTGAGGATGTGTTTAACCTCCAGGGCAAGTCATCGTATGACTTACTCCGGGTGCCGATCATCCTGGGAAGGATTAATTATTTATCAGATTTCTTCACTATTCCCAATTAATGTTTCCATCAATCTTCTGGCAAAGGCAGGTTCATTTTTTTAAGGATCTCAACATACCTGGGGTAGGATTTCAATTGTTCATATTTGTAAAGATTGGTCGCAAAGTAAGGCATTTCCGTGAAAGAGGTCTCATACAATTTTTCAAGATAATCCAATGCTTTATCAAAATCATTCAGTTGTAAATACCAAAACATCTTGTTAACGTCTCTTATCCGGCAACCCGCTTTCCCAAACTTCTCATTAAGCTCAAACAGTTCCTCTATAGCAGCGACAAAGCCATGTTCATAAAGGACTTTTTCAACCTGTGTTTTTACCTCATCATCCCAGTACCAGAGGCTTCATCGGATCCAGTTCCAGGCCCAGTTTAGCATGGTATACGGCTTCATCAGACCTGCGAAGGATCATCAGTAAATGGGCATAGTACATCCGACATAATGCGTCATTAGGATTCAACTCAAGGGTTTTTAAAAATTCCTTTTCACCTTTCTCCCAATCCCATTCAGTCCAAACTGCTGTTAACGCTTTTACATAATGTGAATTGGCAGAATTGGGGTCCAATTCCAGTGCTTTGTTGAGGTATTTATAACTATTTTGATAGCCAATATTTTCCGGGATAAACCCAAAATATCCGAGCCCGGCCCATGCCTCTGCCAAACCTGTATAGGGAGCAGTCCATTCGGGATCTATTTCGATGGCTTTTTCAAAATATTCCATGGCTTTTTCCATATCCTCCTTATTTAGCCACTCCCGATGTAAGATCGTAGAGCCAGGATAAAATTATGGCCAGGGGGACAACCAGCTACCAGTTTTTATTAAACTCATTGGTGATTTATTATTAAAATTTATAATTTTAATAAGTCAGATTTATTGAATGGACTTGTCATATGGGGTTTCTGTCAATTATTGTAATACTACTACTTACCATGTCTTACCAGACCATGGCTTTGGGGACTACCCAGGATGTAACGGTCGATACTGCGTCAATAAACAGCCAGACACGACAGGCATATATTGTTGCCAGGAGGAATCCCGATCTTGCAATAAGAGACGCTCACAGGGCATTATCGGCCTCCCGAGAGATCATGTACAAAAAAGGGATGGCCGATGCCAGCCTGGCCCTCGGGATGGCTTATCTTGCCAGGTATAACCTCGGTGATAGTGCCGGTTATTACAATCACCAGGCTCTCAGGCTCTACAGGGAAATTGAAGATATCACCGGCGTGGCACGAGCCTGCTACGGACTGGCATATGTATACAGCTTTAAAGGCAATCTTGACGAATCGGAAAAGTATAGCAGGCTAAGCCTGGAGAATTTTGAAAAAGCAGGCGATAAACGGGGCATGGTAAATGCCCTCAGTGCCCTTACCTACCTGGCAAGGCAAAAAAGTGATTTTGATGGTGCACTTGAAATGACAAACAGGGCCATTGAAACAGCCCGGTCAATCAACGATACCGTTCCTCTTGCAGACGCACTGAATACACTGGGTAACATATATAAGGATATGTTGTTGTTCAATGAGGCAATCGATTCATATTTTGAAGCCCTCAGGCTCTGGGAATTAAAAAATGATTCAAGCGGACTGGCCATTGCCTATGGCTCGATCGCTTTAATGTACTTCTACCAGAAAGAGTATAATAAAGCGCTGGAGTTTAATTTTAAGAAAGCACCAATATCTGAACGAACCGGTGACCTCTGGGAGCTGAGTAAAACCCTGAACAATATATCCCAGATATATGCTGCACAGGACCAGCATGATAGCTCGCTCTATTTTCTAAGAAAGTGTCTGCATCTTAACGAGAAGATGAACCTTTCATTCGGAGTTGCAGGTGCATGCCATAATATAGCCGCAACCTTTTTACTTAAAGGTGAACTGGATTCGGCATATTATTATATCTCAAGATCAATAAGCCTTGCAGAAAGATCAAATGATCCTGAGCTTGCATCTTACCTTCTTACCCTGGCGCGTGTTCAGAGAAGAAGGAATAATTATGATGAAGCCCTGGATAATGCTAAAAAGGCTTATCGGATGGCAGTGAAACAAAATGAACCAATTAAAGTATCTTCTGCTGCCATCCTTCTCAGTGATATTTTCAGTGAAACAGGAAGGAAAGACCTTGCTTTTGACTACCTGAAGGAGTACCATACAATTATTGACAGTATAAACAACAACGAATTCCTGAAGAAGATAACACGGCTGGAAATTCAGAACGAGTATGACAGGAAACAGGAGGCGGTTGAACTTGAACACAGGCAGGAGCTGTTGATTAGTGAAAACAAAATCAAACAACAAAATCTCTATGTAAAGGGATTGATCATACTGGTACTATTGCTAATTATTATTTCAATATTCTATATCCATAATACCCGGTTGAGGGCACGGTATGCCAGGATAGACCTGGAACAAAGGCTGCTCAGGGCACAGATGAACCCGCATTTTATATTTAACTCCCTCTGTGCTGTACAGGACCTTATTCTTGCAGGTCAGCCCGAAAAGGCAAATACTTTCCTGGTTAAGATCGCCAGCCTGATGCGTAATATTCTTGAGAATTCCCGGGAAGAATTCATACCCCTTGATAAAGAAATTGAGACCCTGAAGCTATACCTTGATGTACAGCAACTCAGATTTGAAACAGAATTTGAATATAAATTCAATATTGATAGTCCGATCGATACAGAAAATATTTCTGTCCCCCCTATGCTTGCCCAGCCATGCCTTGAGAACTCTGTTGAGCATGGCCTGATGAATAAAAAGGATGGTGGAAAACTGGAAATATCATATACGCTGGAGGAGGAACTGATGAAGCTGGAAGTGACAGATAATGGAGTGGGAAGGAAACAGGCAGTTGAAAACCAGGAAAAAAGCATAAAGAAAAAGTCAATCTCCACAGATTTAATCAAGAACAGACTTGATTATTTCAGGAAAACAACGAAAAGCAAAAATATCTCCTACGAGATAAAAGACCTGTATGAAGAATCACAGCCATCCGGCACAAAAGTTATTATATTGATGCCGGTCAGGAAGGTATTTGCCTGATTAATATTTTAACGTGATGAAGATTATTATCGTGGATGATGAGGCTGCAGTTAGAAATTCTATCTCGGCTATACTTAAGGATAACTATCCAGGTATTGATATTGTGTCCAGTGTTGGCTCCGTGCAGGAGGGTTATGTATCGATCCTTGAGCATCACCCTGACCTGCTGTTTCTCGATGTTGAACTGCCGGATGGGACCGGGTTCGATCTTCTTAATAAATTGCCATCCATTGATTTCAAGGTAATTTTTATTACCGCACACCAGGAGTATGCACTGGACGCCATCAAGTTAAGTGCACTTGATTTTGTCTTAAAACCATTCGACACGGATGATCTTTGCAAAGCTGTGGATAAGGCAAACAGGCTGATTAATAATGAAGAGGAGCAGGTTAAACTGCAGGCTCTTAAGGAAAATCTGGAAAACAGGAGAGTTCTGAAAAGGATCGTGTTACATACATCCGAGAACCTTCATCTTGTGGCAATACCAGATATTATCAGGGCTGAGGCTGACAGTAACTACACCCGCTTTATATTATCAGATGGAAGCAGGATCATGGTTTCACGTACCATTAAAGAATTTGATACACTCCTTACAGGATCGGGAATGATACGTGTTCACCAGTCACACCTGGTAAATATTGTCTGGGTCGACCGGTTTGTTAAACGTGACGGGGGATACCTTCTACTGAAGGATAAATCCAAAATTCCAGTATCACAAAACCTCAAAAAACAGGTTATACAGGCAATCAATGATTCGCTTTACCTGGATTAATGATCAATACTAATAATTCATACCCCGATACTAATTCAATTCTGGCAGATACTAATCTTTGCTTTTAAATCTTCTTCGGAAGTCGTAATTTTAAATAAAAAAGATTAGCATTATGAAAACCAGAACAATTTTCACACTTCTTGTTGCAGTTCTTCTTATCACGCCATTTGATGCATCCTGCCAGGTTAAACTGAACCTGAAGAAGAAAATAAGCAAGGAGGCAAACAAGCGTGCCAACAAGAAGGCAGACGAAACAGTAAATAAGGGCTTTGATGGGCTCGAGAAAGGAATTGAAGGAGTTCTCACCGAAGAGGATAGTGTGGCAGTTGAAAAAGAGCAGGTCGAGGAGCCCGGTGCAGCAACCGAACAGATTGCGGGCACTGGAAATGCCGAAAATGCAACCGGGCCCACTGATACCAAAGATGCACTAACACTCGCCTGGAGCCGTTACGATTTTGTTCCCGGCGATAAGATCATTTTTGAGGATAACCTTACCGGAGAAGAGAATGGTGAGTTCCCATCCAGGTGGGACCTGGTACAGGGGACTGTTGAAAATGCGCAGTTCGGGGGCGATAACATCGTTATGTTCAGGGGAGGCTCACCCACAATTATTCCCTACCTGAAAAACCCGGAAATCGATTATCTGCCAGAGGTCTTTACGATCGAGTTTGACCTGTATATGAATAACCATAACACATTCCATGTTTTCTTTTATGACAGGAAAAACCAGCGGGTTTCTTCGGAATATGCAAACCTTGGAATATACTACAAGGGAATGAATCTTAGCCCCGCAAGCAGTACTCTTCCGAATAATGGTTCAATAGAAAACCAGTGGGCCCATATAGCCATTGCTTGTACAAACGGAAAGATGAAAGCCTATATTAATGAAACCCGACTTATTAATATTCCTCATCTTGCATTTGACCCGATGGGGGTGTCCTTGCATGCGTATCATGCATCGGATCATAACCAGTTTTTTATCAAAAATTTCAGGCTGGCTGAGGGAGGAGTCAAGTATTATGACCGTTTCCTGCAGGATGGAAAGATCGTTTCCAACGGTATCCGCTTTGACGTGGGCAAAGCAACACTGCGTCCCGAGTCAATGGGTGTTCTCAATGAGATTTACAAAATGCTGAATGAGCATCCTGAAGTGGCAGTAAGTATTGAGGGACATACCGACAGTGACGGTGACAACAATCTTAACCAAAAATTATCTGAGGACAGGGCAGGGACCGTTTTGAAACAACTTGTGTCAATGGGAATCTCAGCAGACAGGTTATCATCCAAAGGATTTGGCGAAAACAAACCCGTAACATCCAACGATACACCCGAAGGGAAAGCCAGTAACCGCAGGGTTGAGTTTGTAAAATTATAAACCTCAAATTATACAATAATGAAAAAAATTATCTGTATGCTGATGCTCAGCATACTTGTCCTGCCTCTGTCCGCACAGTTCAGTGCAAAAATGTTCTTTACTAGTATGGGGAAGGAACATGTCTTTACAGTGTATTCCTCCGATGCTGGTTACCGTTACGAATTTAATGAAGAGGGTCAGGAAGGAGTAATAATCGTTAAATTGGGATCCTCAGAGGTGATTATGCTGATGCCCCAGCAAAAAATGGCCATGAAGGGCTCTTCTGAAAACCCAATGAGTATGGGTAACGATCCCGTTGGCTCCTACGAGTACTTTAAGAAAAATGGAACCCTAAAGGAGGTAGGAACGGAGACGATCAACGGCATCGATTGCATAAAATCGGAATTATGGAATGAAAACAGCAATGAATACGGTCAGGCAAACCAGAAGATGTTTACAATCTGGACCTCTGATAAATACCATTTCCCTATAAAAATGATCAACCACATCGATGGATCAGGTGGCCTGGTGATGGAGCTGAAAGAGATCCAGCCATGGACCCCCAATGCACAAAGTTTTGAAATCCCCGAGGGCTACCAGGTAATGGACATGCCTAAAATGTGATGCCGATGAAAGAAATATCTGTAATCCTGGGTATTGTCATGCTGAGCATGTGGTGTGGATCTGCCAACTCACAAGTGTGGAACCGGGAAGTGGCTGACAGCAGCGGCAATGACCTTGGGTACTTTTCTTCCCTGGCTCTCGATCAGTCTGATAATCCAGTTTTTGTTCACATGGATCTGGATTTTTACGACTTGAGATACCTGGAAAGAATTGACGGGGAATGGACGGTTAAGGTCATCGATAGTACTGGATATACCGGTTTCTCCTGTGACCTGGAACTTGATGATAACCAGGTGCCTCATATTTGCTTTGAACAGGGAGCCCTGATTTACGATCCTACCTTCAATTATGGAGTAAATTATTTAACCAGGGATCAGACTGATTGGAGCAAGGTTACTATTGAGGAGTATGCGTTCTACGTGCCCACACTGCTTCACAGCTTTGCAAGTATTGATTTAACATCAGCCGGTCAGCCTGTCATTGGTTACTGGAGCCAGGCCCGAGGCTATTACTACCTTTCCTTCAAAAGAAACGGGGAGTGGGAGGAAAAACAATCACCCTATACCAACCCGGCGGTGAAAATGAGATTAATGTCAGATGATACCCCGGTCATGTTCTTTCTCACCGACGAAGGGGTGATGTTTGTGACCTATGATGAAAACCTGGATGCCTGGAATGAGTTCCCTGTACCTTTTCAACCCTATTCCACAGGATTCTGGAAAACAGAACTTGATTTCATGCTGGATCAGAATGATCATCTACATTGTGTGTGCAATACCGTAGAAAATTTAACCGTCAGTCTGTCTTACCTCTATTTTGACTGGGTCAGTTGGCAGGCTGAGACGATTGCCTCCGGAATGCGTATTAGCCGTATTGCCATCGACCAGAGTGGGTATCCGGCCATATTGACCATCCATGACGAACAGGAAAACCTGGTGTTGTTCAGAAAAGACGGTGTGGAAATGACCTATGAAACCATTGATCCAAACTGTACAGGTTTTCTCTTTGCCGATATACTCTTTGACAGCAATGATGCGCCTCACATCGTTGTCCAGGCAAAACCGGGAGACATCATTTCTGAGAAGGAGAAAATGGTGATTTACTATAACCTTGTTCCTGGTTTACCCGATATATATTATTTTCCTGAATCGATGGATTTCGGTGAAGTCTGGACAGAGAGTTACCGGATGCTGCCGGTATCTATCAAAAATAACGGCGTCGCTCCGCTGGTCATCGGGGGATTCGAGTTAAGCAATACAAATATCATTGAACTGCAGGGCCCAGGGTTACCGGCATATATCAATCCGGGAGACTCCATCCACTTCACCCTGAAGTTCTCCCCTGTCGAAGAACAGGTTTATACAGAGAACCTCCGTTTTGTCACCAATGATCCGGAACGTCCGGTGATTGATATCCCTGTAACCGGCAGCGGGGTTGCTTCCGGTTCATCATCAACCCTGGAGATCCTGGTGAAAGATATGTATGTTGATTTCGATTATATGCTGATTGATCATGATGATCCCCTCGGGGAAGTACTGGTTGGTCTTTACCAGGATAATACCCTGGTTACCGGTCAGCAATTGACAAATAACCAAGGGCAGACCATTTTAACAGAATTGAGCCCCGGAAGCTACAAGGTCTCACTTTTCAAAGAGTATGAAGCTATTGGTGAGGACATTGACTGTTCCAGGAGTTTAACCATTAACCTTGGACCTGGCTATAATTCACATAGCCTGACCCTGGCTGATTCCCTGTTCCATTATCAGACCTGGCTGAGCAATATCTTGAGACAGGTCAAAGAAACCGATAACGAGTTGGTTCCCTACCTGAATTATTCAGAGGTAATGGATCATGTAGACAGCCAGATGAACCTGTGGGCCGGCGATTTTGATCCCCAGCTTACGGAAAGCCTGGCAAGGCTGGTATTGGTTGAAACCATGGTTTACGACCTGTTTGAGGAAGGATACAACCTGGGCAATGAGATGTTCAAGGATTTTGGTGAACTGATTTCATTTGTTTTTTATTCAAACGACTGGAGTACCAGAATACTGGATTTTCTAATCGCAATCGTCGAGAGCTTTTTCGAAGGCCAGGGAGCGCAGGAATTGTTCCAGGAGCTCATGCAAATTTTCATGGAAGAAATCGTTAAAAAAGAAATCTATGAGAGGGTGACAGAGGCGGTGATGCTCGCAGGAACAGAGGTGGGATTCCCAGGTGATGAACTTCTCATGGAAGCATGGCAAAGGGTATGGTCAGAATATGCTTCAGGCTGGAATCTTTCTTTTGGAACAGAGCAATGGGGCAGCGTCATCACGGGAGTAACAAAAATTCTTAGAGTGCCCTTTATTCAGGAAGTTTACATTGAAGAACTGACGGCCCCAAAAATCCAGAAAGGCCTGGACTACGCCAGTGATAACCTGTATAACGGCACGTTTCATGATGCTTTCATGAGAGAAATGAATTACGTTTCGAGCGAGAAGAATACCGTAGGCATATCGCTTACAACAGCGCAAACACTCAGGGTAACTGCAGATTTATTTATGAGAACGGCAATCATCCTGGACTGGGCAGGTTCCCTGGATATCATCCCTTTTGCCGATATTATTGACCAGATCGGGTTTTATATGAAACTTGCCGCTTACATGGAGGTTACCGTTGCCCTGGGCGTATCTACAGGAAAGTTTTTCGTGGTCCCTTCCAATATGGGTTCCACAGTTGATAAGATTTACTTCCCTCATGGTAAACCCAAAAAATCAGGAGTGCAGATCCCGCCAAAACCTGCATATAAAACAGCCCAGGCAGATATATCACACATCAATCAATTGAAAGCATCAATAAAGGCTGATAATTCAGAATATTCAGCAGTGCTTACAGGGATAAAAGAAAAAATATCAACGGGAGATAAACTGGGTGCAGCCTCAGACATCCTCCTGTTGAGAGAAGCTGAGCTTGAGCATAACAATAATATTCTGAAGGCAGCTTCCCCGGTGATGGCAGTAGCCTATCTTGCCAAGGATAGCATTGAAAGCTTTGCCGCCATGTATGATTCCCTGAAATCTTATCATGCCCTGGCAGGCCAGGAAAGATTACTCATGTATTACAGGCTGCTACTTGCAGTGGCTGACACCACCAATGATTCAGATTCATTGATCACTGACCTGATAGATCAAAACCTGGCAGCCGACAGCATATTCACAGGTCAAATCTCTGACCTGCTGGACACGGTGTCTATGAACCTTGAGATTCCGGCCGTGCTGATTGCTTCTGTGACCTCTTGTGAAACAAAGAGTCTTGCTAAGAACGAAACAGGATCTGTTCTCATCAGGGTAAAAAATACCGGGGCGCTACCTGCTGAAAATATATATCTGAATGTGAGTTCTTCTGAAGCCATTGCGCAGGAAGGAAACGACAGCATTTATATCGGAACACTATCTCCGGGGCAGGAAACGGATGAGATAGAATTAATTTTCAGATGCATGGATGACGATTATGAATTTGGCCTGTGGAACATAACAATCGCATCCGATGATGCCCGTGTTTTACCCTGTTCCGGCATATTCTCGATAGGAGAAACAACTTCGATAGAAAACTCACCAAAACCTGATGGAGAATACTTCTCTGTATATCCAAATCCTTTGATTCAAGTAGGATATGTGAGCTATAAACTTGAACAGGCAGCCCGGGTCAGATTATCCCTTTATGATTTATCTGGCAGAAAATTGTCTGTTCTCAAAGAATCAGAACAGGGCCCCGGAACTTACCGGCTACCAATCAATCTGGCTGCTTTTGGGTCAGGCTTTTATGTTCTTGTCCTTGAAAAAAACGGGATCATTAGTGCAAAAACGAAAATTGTTCTTTCAGGCAAAAATTAATCTGAAAATTGACAATATTCAGGATCCTACTTAATCCTTTGTTAACCAAATAGTCCGCATACTCTAAAAATCGTAGCCTCTTGAAACGGATCAGTAAAATCACAAATCCCAAAAAACAAAACCCAAATAATTTTCAATTACAAAATACCAAATCTCAAAGGGGAATGAATAGAGTCAGCTTAAGAATTGACATGGAGGGTTAGCTCCGTATCCACCACCCATTTGGGAGGTAATTTATTTATTTCTTAAGGGACCGGCTTAAGATAACACTCACGCTATCGATCTTGCCACCGACCGGTGGGTTCATCTTTGCCACCCGCACGGTGATCTTTTCTATGCCTTTCATTTCCCTGAACAGTACATCCAGGATCCGTTTGGCAATGTGCTCCAGCAGGTGTGATTTTTTCGCCATCTCTTCTTTTACCAGCTTGTATGCTTTCTGGTAATTCACCGCATCTTTCAGATCATCGGACTCGGCAGGTCGGGTCATATCCGTTTCAATAACAAGGTCAACCAGGAATTTGCTGCCTACGATCTGCTCCTCCTTGAAGTGACCGTGATAGGCATAGAATTCCATATTTTCAAGCCGGATGACTCCCATGCTGGCAAAGGTTGATGTGTCCGAACAAACAACGTTAGGGGTTCTCAATTTACAAATTTTAAATGGATTAATTGAAATTCTATCGCTTGCAGACCATATTCCATAATTCCTGCTATTTTTGTAGGGAACCTTTATGGGAAGCAGCTGCCTATACAAATACAATCCTGCCTGGGGAGAGCGCCCGCCTGATAATCGGGCAGGCAGGGAACGGTCAAAATCAAACAGAAGCGATATGAAAAACAACAGCGGGGCCCGGGAATCCCTGAATTTTATCGAAGCGATCATTGAAGAGGATCTGCGACTTGGCAAGAATGAGAAGCGCGTTCATACCCGATTCCCACCGGAGCCAAACGGATACCTGCACATCGGTCATGCCAAATCGATCTGCCTCAATTTTGGCCTCGCCAATAAATACAATGGCAAATGCAACCTCCGGTTTGACGATACCAATCCATCCAAAGAGGAGGTGGAATATGTAAATTCCATTAAGGATGATATCCGCTGGCTTGGATTCGACTGGGAAGACCGGGAATATTATGCTTCCGATTATTTCGACAAGCTGTATGAATTTGCGGTCAAGCTGATCAAGCTGGGACTGGCTTACGTGGATGACCAGTCGGCAGAATCGATCGCCGGGCAAAAGGGGACACCCACCCAACCGGGACAGGAGAGTCCGTTCAGGAACCGGACAGTGGAAGAGAACCTGGACCTCTTTGAACGGATGAAAGCCGGGGAGTTCAGGGATGGAACGCGTGTGCTGAGGGCAAAAATCGACATGGCATCCCCCAATATGCACATGCGCGACCCGATGTTATACCGCATCAAACATGAATCCCATCACCGCACCGGTGACCGCTGGTGCATCTACCCCATGTATGATTTTGCCCATGGACAGTCAGACTATTTTGAAGGAATAACCCATTCCATCTGTACCCTGGAGTTTGAGGTACATCGTCCGTTATACGACTGGTTTACACAATACCTTGCGGAAGGATCCTGCCGCCCCCGGCAAATTGAGTTTGCCCGCCTGAACCTCAACTACACCATCATGAGCAAACGCAGATTGCTCGAACTGGTGAAGGAAGGTCATGTGAGCGGGTGGGATGATCCGCGGATGCCCACCATTTCGGGATTGCGAAAGCGAGGGTACACCCCCGAATCGATCCGGAATTTTGCCGACCGCATCGGGGTTGCCAAACGCGACAACGTGATCGACGTGGCACTTCTCGAACATGCCGTTCGTGAAGACCTGAACCTCAAAGCGCCGCGTGTGATGGCTGTTCTCAACCCCCTCAAGGTGATCATTACCAACTATCCGGAGGGTCAGGTCGAGGAGCTCGAAACGATCAATAACCCCGAAGATGAATCAATGGGAACCAGGAAAATTCCCTTCTCGCGTGAACTGTTTATCGAACGGGAAGATTTTATGATGGATCCACCGAAAAAGTTTTTTCGTCTTGCTCCGGGTAGCGAGGTGCGCCTGAAAAGCGCCTATATCATTAAATGCGAAGATTATGTAAAGGATGAAAAAACGGGGGAGATCCTTGAACTCCATTGCACGTATGATCCTGCAACTAAAAGCGGGTCCGGAAGTGACCGGAAGGTAAAAGGAACGCTTCACTGGGTATCCGCTCCTCATGCTATCGACGCCGAAGTCAGGCTTTATGACAGGCTGTTTAACCACGAAGACCCGGCCGGACAGAAAGACCGGGATTACAAGGAATTCCTTAATCCCGATTCACTTAAAAGACTTACGGGATGCAAGCTTGAACCTTCCCTCACCAACATGAAACCACTCGACAAATTCCAGTTCCAGAGACAGGGATACTTCTGTGTTGATCCCGATTCCACCAATGAACATCCGGTCTTTAACCGAACCGTCCCGCTCCGGGATAGCTGGACGAAGATGAAAGACAGGTAGCAACGTTCAACTCTCAACATCCAACATCCAACTCTCAAATCAAAAAATCAACTTTCAGCATCCAAATGAAAAAAAGAAAAATAAATTAATAACGAATATTGATTAACGAATTTCCAACCGATGAAGTGAAATAAAATCAAAACCCTAAAATAAAACACCATGGATAATCAAATTTCCCGCAGAAAATTTTTCTACAGTTCTCTCGGACTCAGTGCCGGGGCAATCCTGTTAAAAACGTTCCCAACCTTCGGACGGCAGGGAAACGGAATCACCCCGCTGATCATCACCAGTCACGCTAACCCGACGGGTGAACAGGCGATGGAGGTGGGCTGGAAGATCCTGATGGATGGCGGATCGGCAGTCGATGCCATTGAAAAAGCAGCCAACGTGATCGAGATTGACCCGGAAGACACCAGTGTTGGTTATGGCGGATTGCCCAACGAGCATGGTGTGGTACAGCTCGATGCATCCATCATGGATGGAAAAACCTACAGTGCCGGAGCCGTCGCCAGCCTGGAAAACATTAAAAATCCCTGCTCGGTGGCTCGCCTGGTTATGGAACGGACCGACCACGTGCTGATGGTCGGACCCGGGGCATTGGATTTTGCCAAAAAATGGGGATTCCCGGAAGAGGATCTGCTCACCGAAAAAGCCCGGCAGATCTGGCTCCGCTGGAAAGAGGGGCTGAGCGACCGGGATGACTGGGGGCCGCCCGAACACCTGAAGGATAAAATCGATCTGCAATCCTACTACGAACGTTTTCCGGAATTCCAGGAACATTATGGAACAACCAATGTACTGGCGATTGATGCCAACGGGGATATTGCAGGCATCACCACTACCAGCGGGCTCAGCTTCAAAATCCCGGGCAGGGTGGGTGACTCTCCCATCATCGGTGCCGGACTCTATGTGGACAACGAGGTGGGTGCGGCCGGTGCCACCGGACGGGGTGAGGATGTGATCAAATCGTGTGCTACATATTACATTGTCCTGAGGATGAAGGATGGCCGCTCTCCCCAGCAGGCCTGTGAAGATGCCCTGCAGATGATCATCGACAAATACAAAAAGGTGAACCCGGAATTCTTTCCAAGCGAAAAATTCGTTGCCATCAACAAAGCCGGCGAGCTGGGATGCGCCACCATGAGGGGCAGGGGAAACCCGAGGATGTCGGTGATGACAAAAGAGGGATACAGCCGCTACGAGGGGACGGTTGTAGTTAAAAGTTAAATGTTAATTGTTATTTGTTAATTGATATGTAGAAGTATTGTTTTAGTTTTTCCTTAACAAACCTGACAGTGTCTTCAGTACCTGTCAGGTTTTTGTCCTGGATTTCTGCACAGGAAACTATTACTGACATCAAGATCTATCACCTGACCGGGGATCTGGTAAAGGACTATCAGATCAATCGTCATCATTTTGAGCTTGATATAAGTGACCTTCCAGCTAACTTGTACCTGGTAAAAGCCACAATGTGTGATGTAAAAGTGATTATCGACAATATCCTGAAAAGGTAAAAATTTGTCTGGTTAAAAAAGAGGATGTGACGTTTTAAATAACCTCTTTTTTTGATTACCAGTTATTTAGCTCCATCGGCCGTGCCTGCCGGCAGGCAGGAGCATCATATTGGTAGCCCAGGGTGTCCCTGTGAAATAACCATCCGCCCTAACGATAAATCTATGGAGGAAATAATGTTTAGCTTAAATAATGCGCCCAGGAATATCCCTATTTCACAGGGTAAACCCTGGGTAAAGTGAAAACCAGAGTGAGCGGTCCAACTACATTGATATTCAATAGGAAATCATTTCATGGACCGCAACTTGCCAGACGTACAAAATATTGCATTTATCCGTCAGACCGTTATCAACGGTCAGACGGTTTGTGCTCCCTATTATCAGGCTTTTAAACGATTAACGAATAACGTATTAACCATTAACTCAAAATGCCGGTTTAAACCGGCATTTTTTGCATGGGGGAGTTACTCGCCCCGACAGTTACTGTCGGGACTCGTGAGCCTGAAGTTTGGGTTCAACAACCAAAGAAGAGCACCGTACCGGTGCACAATTTTTTTTATTCCTCGAGTCACATCCAAATAAAATTTGTCTGTTCCTCTTGAAATTAAAAAAAGCCACCGTGCGCGGCCTTCTTTGGTTGTTGCCCTGCCAGGGAGAGTTACGCGCCACGCCGTCTGACGTGGCGCGTGAGCCTGAAGTTCGGGTTCAACAACCAAAGAAGCAAACCTTTCAGGTTTACTGTTTTTTTCATTTCTCGAGTCACATCCAAATAAATTTGTCTGTTCCTCTTGAAATGAAAAAAGGCCGCCGGTGCGGCCTTCTTTGGTTGTTGCCCTGCCAGGGTTCGAACCTGGACTCTTCTGATCCAGAGTCAGACGTGTTGCCAATTACACCACAGGGCAAAATGCAAGAGCCCAAAGTTAAAAAAATATCACGAAATGAATTCAATGTTTAAAACTCACCGGGTGATCTTAATTGAAAATTGGCGATTGGAATTTCTTTGTTACTTATGCGTTGAAATTTGGGATTTAATCATCATTTAATTCCCTGAATACCTTTTCATTAGTTCTTTAAACTCCGGATGGTCCCAGAATGGTTCCCACCAAAGGGGAGCGACTCTCCGAGTCGCTGAACGACTTGGATAGTCGTTCTCCATAAAAAACAAGAAATCCTCAAACAGACACCTATAGTGTATCCCGTTCGGTAATTGGACCAAGCTGGAAGGGCGGGAATGGATAGGTGTCCGGTGTAACCATTGTCCCGCTGGTAAAGGTAAGCGGGAAGTCTGTGCCGGGATCGAAGATGATCTCAACTAGGGCAGCCTTGTACCCGCTGTCGGGCTTTGCAATATACACCGCATAGCGTCCGTCCTCCGCTATCGCCATCTCCTCTTTCTGCCATGGATCTCCCACAACATATTTACGAAAGTCCCTGCCCGTTGTGTTGACTGCCTCCCATTTATTGATCCGGTAATCGCTTTCGGGATCAACCTGCATGTAGATGGTATCGTTGCTGATGCTCCAGCCAAACTCCGGAATTTCCGTACCGGTAATGACCCGTTGATAAAATGCGATCAGGCTGATTGGCTGATAGGTCCCCTCCAGTCCGTGGTTACCATTGGGGACATAGTGGAGATAGCTGTCACCCTTCAGATCATCCCAGTAGAACTTCCATGAGTCGGTCACAAAAAACTCATCGCAGGTAGCATTGACAATGTATTTCGGGATGGTCAGCTGATCAACAAAGGAATAGGGTCCGACCATTTCGAGCAACTCCTTGAATTGTGCGGAATCCATCCAGTTCATGATGCCCTCATGCACATAATCATCAATAGCCGGGGACCATTCACCATAACACTGCCAGTGGTGCTTGAAGGATGGGATGATGTTCGGCAGGTCAATGACAATTGGAGCCATGCCCATCACCCGGTCATCCACCGCAGCGGTTGTCCACGTGGTCCATCCCCTTTTGGAGGCACCGGTAACGAAGAAACTATCAACGGGAGCACCTTCCTGCCTGCTGATCTCCTGGACCACATCCATGGCTCGAACAACAGCCCGTGTCATGGGGAACCGGGCCAGCCATTCCAGTTCTTCCGCTGAAGCACCGCTTTCAAGGTACTGTCTCCAGCCGTAGGCAATCAGGTCGTCTTCGTACCGCCCCTCTTTGTCATCCCCCATGAAGTCAATGGGTTGAAAAGGAATGTTAGTTACACGAGATACGATGGATCCTGTGGTTATGGCAGCCTGGATAAGCCATTTACTGAATGGTGGTGCGAGGGTATCGTGTGCCGAACCGCCCCCAATGAGCATCATTGATTCAGTCTCCTTAACCTGTTCGGGTATGATGATGGTCAGCCAGTGCCACCAGGTTGGGTGGTCCACCTCGTTCTCTGTCAGCCAGGTGCCGGACACCATCCTTATGGTATAGGCTTTCCAGCCCTCTCCTGACAGGGTATCTGTGATGGTATAATCGAAGGCCTCATCTCCTGCCACGACATACTCTTTCAGGGGAAAAGCAGTTTCAACAGGGGCTTCCGCTCTTTTGCATGATGCTGCAAGAACAACGAATGCGATGATCGTAATGTAAAGGAATGGATGCCATTGTACCGGATTGGTTTGGAATGTGGTTTTCATGGGGATGGGTATTATTAGATGGTTAAATTTAAACGATCCTGTTATCATATCCAATTTTTTGTGTTGAGAGTGATACGATGACTGCGAGTCATCGTATCACTTTTGGGGCGTTTTATTTTTTGTCCGAGTTGATCACCCGGAAAACTTTCCTCCCCCTATTTCCCCCTCCCAAGGGGGATATCTTTAAATAACCTATGTTATATTGTGTATGTGTTTCCTCGTCGCCCGACTGCAGATCGGGCGACGAATACTTGTGAGTTTTGTATATGTCTTCAACCCAAAGACACCCAGATTGGGCGTCTCTACACTGGATCCATTCCGGTGCATTATCAATTCATTAACGACAAAGATGCCTTGTTGCTAAGGTTCCATCCAACTAATCACTCACTACTCCTTTATAATCTCTTTTACCGAGGACCCATTTCTTCTCACAACTCACTTCTCGCTACTCATTTCTTTCTGCTCACAGCTCACTGTTCACTGTTCACTAAAAAAGATAACTCATCTGCAGAAACACGTTATTCATGGTAAAGCCATCGGAACTACCGGCAGCGGCTTTCTGGTAAATGTACCCGATCTCAAAGGAGATCTCCGACCGACGGCTGGAAGGGATGGCAATCCCAAAACCTCCGGTATACCCCTGCTTTAACCGATTGATATCAAGTGTGTAGGTTGTGCTCCGTTCAGGGAAAGTACTCTGGGAAGCAATGTCCTGTTCGATCAGCACGCCAAACCATATACCGCCTTCCACGAATGCCTTAAGTCGTCCGGAGGTGAGGTTGACTTTCAATGCTACCGGAAAATCAATGTATAAAAAGTTAAACAGCACATCATCTTCCCGGAACGTTGTATCGGGATCGTCGACAGGATAATCCCAGAGTGATGCGTTACTGGAAACCAGCATGGTCTTGACACTTACCGAGAACCGTTTCAGGAAATAGAAATCAAATCCAACCCCCAGGTTGAAACCCATTCCCGGTTTCAGGTTCACATTCCGGTAGGGAATATCTGCGTGGATCTTTAGATAAGAGAGGTTGAGTCCTGCAGTAACACCTACCCGGAAGGATTTTTCCTTCCCAGGTTTATAGAGTACTATCTCCTGGTCAGCCCGTGTGCACCGGTTATATTGTCTTATCAACCGGATGAGATCCTTGCTCTGGTTGGACAGGGTATTTACCTTTTCCATCACTTCCGGGCAACCGGATACAAAATCCCTCATCTTTTCAACGGATGGCTGATCCATCAACCGGGGATCATCCGGTTGCTCCTCTAAGTATTGTAATGGCTCCCCTGCTTTTTCCAGGAGGTAAACCGACCCCTCAACGGTCTCATAATAATGGAGCGATGCATATCCTTTCACCAGGCACTGCAGGAATCGTTTTCCTGATTCATTGTTCCAGTCTATCTCCCGATTTATGAAACATAAACCGGGTTCATAATAATATTCAATCACCTCATACGGACTGTAGATAACCGGGTTTGTACCGGCCTGATTATCGCTGAAGGTAACCGACAGGTAGAGGTCTGTTCGTACCGCCAGGTCTTTGACAAAACCCAAAAGGGTATCCCGGTTATTCAGTATCACATACCCCCGCTCAAAAAGGTTAGACTGGGCAAGCAGTGTTCCTGTTGCCAGAGCAAACAGCAGGGTGAAGGAAATGGTCTTTGTCAATCGGTTTTTCCCGTTCATTTTTCCTGTTCTTTTTCATACGGGAGTACCGGTTTTTTCCGGAAGACGCTTCTGGTTACAAAATCACCATGATCTTCAGTCTGGCATTCAATCCGGTTTACGCCGTTAGCAAGGTAATTCAGTAAGGCTGTACTATTCGCCAGTCCTGCGGTACAGACCAGCTGAAGCCATTCACCATAAGCCGTTTCGTCAGCTGATTCAGTGGTAATGGCGTAATAGGTGATGTTTGACCCGGTTATTCCCGATTCCGATACTTTTCTGCCTTTCAACCGGGCTTCCAGCTGGACTCCTTCGTAAAAGTATTCCCGGTAGGTATCCGGATCCTGTTTCCCGTATTTGATGTATCGGTCATAAAACCGATCATTCATGGCTTTCACTTCCTGCAGTGACATCACCCCCGTTGTAATGGAATCGGTAATCGCTTTCTGAACTTTCATCAGTTCCGGGTATTCTTTATCTTCAATCCAGCTAAATCCGGGGATATACCATCCGCGGGGCAGCCAGTAATTCCTTGCACCGCCCACCCTGCTGTTAACCCAGGCGCTATAACCGGCAAAATACTGTACCCATTCGTGTGTTGGAACACCA
>Ga0315543_1000778_pt1 | contig 37496 bp, 66 predicted proteins | sample SalMarSW160210MG_2_FD_203098 | JGI IMG/M metagenome (GOLD analysis project Ga0315543, IMG submission 203098) | Salt marsh sediment microbial communities from the Plum Island Ecosystem LTER, Massachusetts, United States - Salt Marsh Sediment SW1601-210 ...
ATTTTCAGTTTATTACTTTATAATTTAATACCCCTATCCCTGTGTGCTTCTCTTCCTGACTTTTTATTATGACATCTTGCAGTCATTGATTGTAGATTTGATAGTAATAATGGTTCTCCGTATTTACCATTCTGTGTATCGTAAGGATCAATAGGATTGATAGGAATAATATGATCCACTGTATTGGCCTGTAGTATTCTATTTCTGCGTTTACAATCTTCACATTCACAAAATGGATTTAATTTAAGCTTTACCTCTCTTATTCTTTTCCATGCTTTCGAGTTATAGAACCATGTTGGTGTTATCTTTCTTCCTTGTCCTTGTTCTTTATTATAATCTCTCTTTGGTAGTTCCCAGGGTTTTCTTTTTTTTATATAAAGCTTAGACATATTCAATTCAAATATAGATGTTCTTCAAACATATAGTTAAATACTAAATCTTCTTGAGCTGTCATTATTCTTTTTGGCAACCCATCTTTAGAAAGTTGAAATACATATTGCTCATAACAGAGATGAATATCTTCATCAGTTCCGAATAAGCAAAACAATATGGGATTTGTACCTTTCATTATTATTAAAAAAGCCTATCACGAAAATAGGAAGGATCGCAATAGGCTAAACTTAAACATCTCATGAATCTTAATACTAAACCCTATTGCGAATATACAAAATATATCAAATATTACAAATAATTATTCTCAACATCATCAAACATATTTTCAAATTCTCTTCTTTTGAAGATAGAAAGACCAATAAAATAGAATATTAGAGCTATCGACTGAAATAATATTTTAATATGTTTAAATAGCTTTTTCATTTGATACAAGATTTTATTATTATTTCTGCAAGTTTATCTAAAGAATAATCTGATTGATGGTATTTTTCAACATTACCATAATGCATTCTTATCGCAAATAAGAATAAACATTTAGCGCCTTCTTTATCAATACCTAATTCGGCACATCGTTTCTTATAATCATACCAATAACCTTTCATTGGCTTTATGTGTTATTAATTTCTCTTTCGATTCTTTTTTCTTGAATATTATAAGACAAACAATAATGATAAACTAGCCTATTGTTATACAAAATCTACCGAAGTAGTTAAGGAATTTTTTCATCTTGAATGCTTTTTTAACTTTTTCAATAATCGTTTATTTGGAATAGCTTTAACCATGAATTTAATCTTATTTATGTACTTTGCGGCCAATTCTTTTTCTTCCTCCACATCAACATCCTGTTCGATCAAACACTGTTTAGCATATTCTACATCTTCCTGTAGCATTTTTAATTCAACACTATCCAACCTTTGAAGAATCGTTTTGTCGTCATTATTAGTATCCATATTTCGCCAGTTTTTGTTGTATCACAATTTCTATTTTGATTTATATTTCTCTCCACGCGAGACTTTTAGTAATGTATTCCCGGTTTGAATGAAGAAGTAGTATCTTTTTCTTCAAATAAAGGTATATAAACTTTCTCAATCCACCATAGAAAATCCTCATCAAAGGCTATTTGTCGCCATTCAAATACTGAATGAGTTGCATAGAACCATTTCTCATATTCTTTCCATAGATAGAGAAATTCTTTTGCGTGTTCGTAATTACAATCATACCATAATTCATCATCGAATTGAACGTAATAAGGAGGAGATTCTGCCGGTTCTTTCCAGTTAGTTGTTTTCAGATCATAAGCTATTGTCCGGCAACTTACACACCATGTTACGAGTAAAAACAACACAATAAATAAGATGATAGATAGCCAAGTGCTTTTTTGTATTTTCATGATCTTAGATTATTTATAAGCCAATTAAGTTTAATACTTAAAAAGTCAAAACAAATAGCTAATAACAAAAATATTTTTGCTATTGGATAAAACAATATGTATATTATTATTTTCATTTTTTCACGATTTTATATATGTATGAACCATTTAACATAAATTAATTTTATTAATCAGGCATTTTGACTTTATCAGGATTTTCTTTTTGCCACTTTTGAAAATCTTCATGGATTTTATAAATTTCAGTCAACTGTTCAGTTGATATATCAGAGAAATAAGCAGCTAAACAATACATATTTATTGCAACAATTGATAATTTGTCTTGTGCGCGAACTACAAAAACAGGTTCATTCCTGCTCAATGCTTTTTCTAAAATGTTTCTTGGATCTTTCATAATTTTTTTAGTTTATTGTAAAGTCCTTTATAGGTATTTCTGCTTTTTATAGCTGAAATTAATTCTTCTCTTAATTCAGAACATCTTCTTTTATACCAATCAAGATCAGATTGGAGTTTTTTGTAGTTAGTAGCCATTATTTCAGTAGCATCCGCAATCCTCTGTAATGAACCACAATTTATATTTTCAATTGTATTTTCATTAGATGCAAATAACCTTTTACTTTTATTTCTTAATGTTTCCATAATTATTTTAGAATATATTTAATTGTTGTTTATGTATTTCAAGTCTTTTACAAGCTGCTTCGTAATATTCTTTATCAATTTCATAGCCTGTTAAATCAAATCCCATATCCCAACAAGCAATAGCAATTGAGCCGGAACCTAAATGAGTATCGAGTATCTTATCTCCTTCTTTGGTGTAGTTTTTTAGTATCCAAATATAAAGTTCTACTGGTTTTTGTGTCGGGTGGATATCCATAGAACCAGAAAAAGGTTTATTATATTTTATCTCGCTATTTTTCCCAATTTTTTTGCCACGCTTAAATCCAGAATGAATAAGTGACACAATTTTCATTGGTTTATTAAACGAAGTCCATGCCATTTCACCACTCGAATAAGTTTCTAATGATTCAACTTTATCCCATATAATCCAACATGAAGAATCAAATGGAATTTTACTTATAAAATGGTTAGCTCCCCATATAATTTGGTTCTTACTTACTCGTAAAAGTTCAATAAAATATGCTTTATTCAGTGATTTATTATCCCATTTTTTGTTTTTGTAATCAGTTCGTTTTATAAATGAATTTTTTCTAGATTTATTTTTACCAATAGTTAATTTGTTATTTGCTCTACCAATTCCATAAGGCGGGTCTACAATAGCCAAATCAAATTGATTGTCTTTCATTTTAAGCATTGCCGGTAAACAATCTTCATTGTATAATTTTATTTCAGGTTTTCTCATAGTAATTTTCCCCATTGATCTGCCATTGCTTTTGCTATTCCTGGAAATGTTTTACTTCTTATGTGTCCTCCGTCTGAATCTCGGCGAAGCAGAGCATACCATTTCTGCATTCTCTTACCGCTCGCAAATTCAATAAACTCCCCTTTATCTACATGGGTAATCTCTTTATTAAATAAGTCTGGCTCTGAAGCATGAAACAGAGGGGGCAGATTATGAAGCCAAAGGCATGTTGTTTTTTGTGCTTCATTCCCGAAATAATAAGGTTGTATTATCTGATCTGGTTTCCTGTATATTTTACTCATTATCCCCACGGGGTTTTCTATCATCCACTTCGGAATATTTGTTTTAGCAAATGACATAAAAAAATCAATCCCCTGTTGTTGTCGTCCATCTTTACGCTTCTCCTCAAACCAAGCAGCACCCGATACAGCTAAATGAGTACACGGGGGAAATGCAAGCATCATATCCCAACCTTTATTTAATTGCTCAAGGACATCACCTTGTATGTGCCATTCGGGGTGACCTCCGGAACATGGCAAAATATCACAACTATATGCCTCGTGTCCACGTTCTCGGAACGCTTTACATACTGCTTGGCTTTCCTCACATGCTATTAATACCTTTGCCATTATAGTAATTTATGATTTAATTTAATCGCTATTTCTTCCCATTTGTACATAGGCATTGATTCGTTATGAAGTAATGGAGCTTTTTTAATTGTTTTCAAATACTTATTCATACCGATTTTGCAAACTATTATCAGACCGGCATAATCACATCCAGGGATTTCTTTTTGAGCGATTTCTTCGGACAGAACATAATAAAAATAATTCGGTATTGCTGTGATGTCTCTTTGTTCTGACAATGCTTTGTGTTTATCGGCTTTTTTAAAATCTTGTAAGTAATCGAACCGGCTGCATTTGATTTCAAACTCAGTTATAAAATTTCCGTTATTGTTTTTATCTATCGCCAGTAAATCAGATTCCCAAGTAAAGAAATAAATGTTTGGGATCATTATTTTGTAATAATATCGAAATTTCTCTCTGATTATTATTTTCTGTATGTCTTTTTCTGAGGTCATATCGGATAATTTTGAATATTTAAACCTAAAGAATTTCTTTTATCAAAGAATGGAATGTTTGCTTCTTTGCATTGATCGTATAAATTTCTTATCCATTCTATTTTCATTGGGCGCGCTTTGGGTCCGGTTTCGGGGCCAGATATTATCCAATCAATTTTAGGGTTTAATATTTGTGGTTGAATATTATAAGTTTCTCCTTCGTCTAAAAACCTCGGAGGCTGATAATTTTCATTGAATTCCCAGAAATATTTATATAAATCAATATCAGATAATAAAGGCTCACAACTTACAAATCTAACTGTTGCTGGTATCTGAAGTAAAATAGGAATTCTTTCATCTGCTGTTTTTTGATTTTCGGCTGTCACTCCTATCCAATTATGATCATAAAAATGAAATGGAAATCCTTGCCATTTACTTTTCCATTCAACATATTCAAGTATTCGATTAGGTCTTTTTGTTAAAATTTGATATTCATGTTGTCCGGCCTTTAATGTCATTTCAATAACCTGATCTATCCATTCAAAAGGAACTGATTCATGAAATAAATCATTCCAAATTGCATAAGCAGTTGGTTTTTTTCTATGAAGTGGCCTTTCAAGTCTTTCAGGATGAAATACTATTCCAGTTTCTTTTCTGAATCGTTTTTCCATAGACATACTCCAACAATTTAAGCATGCCTCAGAAACAGGTGTACAGCCTTCGACTAATTTCCAGCCTTGATCCCACCATTGACCTTGATTTGTTTTATCAAACATTTTATTGAGTTTTAAATTTTGATCGAAAAATTGAGTTCAGTTTAATAAAAAGATGAATATTATCATTGATTAAAGCTCCATTCATGGCAATTTCAAGATCGTTTTTACTATTAAGAATTGCTTTTGCTATTTTTTCTTTGGTTTTTCCCATGATTTTTAGATTAAACCTTTCGATTTGTAATAATTATAAGCTTCCAAAGCTGCTTTATCCTGCGGATCAGGAATTACATGGCCTTCCTGTCTGGCATCAATGACAACTTTATCAATAAAATGTGAAGCTTGTTCTATACTAAACTGGCTTAATGAAATTCTGATTTTCTTTTCTTCATCCAGGATTGTTATTTCTTTGTAAATAGGGAACCTATCAAGATAATATTCGTAAATATCCTGGGGTTCATTCCCAGTATCATCAGCAACAATTGTAAAAACAAGCCAGATATACCGAAGTTGATTCATGGTTTTAGATTCCGGGATATGCTCAATTTTTATCCATTTCTTTTTAGCAAACATTTTATCAATGAATATTATTGCTTGCTCTCTTTGTGATGGTTTATAAATCATTTTAAAATCTTACTTTTATAAATTTTCAATTCAAAATTATATGGGAATATATAAGCTAACTGATTAACTGAATGATATAAAATAGCTAAATTATTTAATATTATATCAATATTGATTTTTCTGCAACTCCTTATATCCAATTCATTGTATTTTATTTTGAATAATAACAATTCTATTTTCTCCATGATTCGCCTTTTAATTCAATAAAATTAAACATTTCAATAAATCTATCGAGTAATTTATCGGGGTAAATTTTACTAAGTTCTTTTTGATTTAAATTACTCGTGCAGTGTGTTAATTTATTGTTATCAGTAAAAACTTCATAACGAGCCATTAACATTGATTCGTATTCATCCCTGAAAACAGTTCCATAATTTTTAACATCATAATCTTTTTCTATTCCGAATTCATTGATTAATAAATTAATTGGATTTCTATATTTTCCCCGATCATCAGTTTTAATATTGAATCCAAATAAATCAAGATTTTTTTCAAGTTTGAAATGGTTAAGGATCCTTTCGACTGAAGAAACAAGGAAAGCATTTGGATGAAATGCGTATAATTCAGATAAATATTTTCTGAGAATCAATAACACAGTCGATTTCCCGATCCCTGGTTCACCATAAATATACAATCCTTTGTTAATATCGTATTTACAATCTCTTTGACCGTTGAAATATTTTAACAATTCCGGTAATAATTCTTTTAGTTCTTTTGTATACACATAATCTTTCCCTGCAATTTTGGCATAGATTTTTTTATGTTCAATCAAATCAAACATTTTATTAGTTGACATTTTTTGCCCTTTGTTCAAATGTTCTTTGTGTATGACTTCTTTGATTGGTTTCATTTGAATAATTTAAATATTTTTGTAATTTATCCGTTCTTGTAATAAATTCAGGTGTTAAATATTTTGGATTTTCAATATGAAATTTATCATTTTTACAATTTTCGATTGCTTGATATATTTCTTTAATAGTAAAACCTTCTTTTATCCTTGCATTTAATTGCCTTTTTGTTTTATCATCAATTATTCGAATTTTTTTATCAGTTATTTCATTAAATCGTTTTAGAAAATCACTATATATATTTTTTACTTTACTTTCCTTTACTTTACTTTGTGGAGTTTCCGGCAACGTTTGGGGTGTTTTTGATTCGGAAACCTTAGTTTCCGTAACATTAATCCCGTTTTCGATTCGTAAACTATTCAAATCCTTAGTTCTTTTACCGAAAACACTTTCTGATCTCTTATCTAATTGAGGGCAAAAAACATATCCATTTACCTGTTTTAATAACTTAATATGGAATAAGTATTCGGAAACCTGGGTTAATTCGTCGGAAACTATGTTTAAATCTCCGGAAACTAATTCTATTTCTGTTTCATCCCATTTCAAAATTAGTAAATCAGCCTCGCAAAGAATCTCCAATAACATATTATAAATAGCATAACCTTTATGCTCAAACTTAGCTCTCAATGCTTTTATTTTTCTATCATTCCGCATTGAATTGTCATGAGGAAAATAATCTAAATTGTTTTTTTGTGGCCTTGCCATCTTACAAATAATTTGTAATTGGTTAATAAAAAAAATCAAACCTTATTTCTAAAGAATGATTTATTAAACATTTTTTTCTGTTCTACTGTGCCAGCATTAACTCTATTGTAAACAGTTTTTTCCGATCTTATTTGTTCAATAAGCATAAACTGATCAATCGAATAATACTTCTTATCTTCTATTGTAATTACAGACATCAAGTAAATTTTAATCCTTAAAAACCCGGATTCCCACCGGTTCCATGATTCTCTCATGTAGAGCCAGGTTTTAGCCTGGGTTAAAAATTATTATTCTTCGTGATCCTCTTTCTTTTTAATATAAGCCGTAGATTTAATTTTCCGGCTCTCGGATTTTTATGAGGTTTATCACTATACCCTTGCACGGGCTCGTTAACTCTTTCATAATGTGTGCAACCATCACTTATAAGCTTAACGATTTTTTTGTTTTTATTTTCAAAGAATAATAATCAAATATAGTTAAAATTTTAGATTTTTGGGTTATTTGCAAACTTTTTTTTTAATTTCTAAAATCATCAAAATGAATCCTTTTATTCATGCGGTTTATAGAGGGTTAAAAATAAAAATTTTCAGAGTTTAAATTCCTTTATTACACTTTTCAATTTTTTGTTTGAAGAAAAAAGTTTAAAATTCAAAGTTCAACTTTTTAAGTTTTTATAAAATGAAAAAAGTGTGAAGTTCAAAGTTTAACTTTTAACTTTCTTAAAAATAATTTCACTCCCCAAATTTAAAACTCAACTTTTAACTTTTTTTCAAACTGAAAAAAGTCTGGAGTTCGAAACTCAACTTTTCAATTTTTTTCAAAATAAAAATCTTTCACCTTTCAAAGTTTGAATCTCTAAAAGTTTTCAAAAATAAAAAAGTTCAAAGTTCAAAGCTTAACTTTTCAATTTTTTGTAAATTGAAAAAAGTTCAAAGTTCGCAGCTGCAATCTCTAATTTTTAATAAATGCAATTTTTGAAACCCGCATGAATAGGGCGTTGTAGGAGGTTGAATTTCAAAAAAATGGGAGAAAATGAGATTTTTGCTCAAATTTAAAAGTTTTTAAAAAAAATAGTGATTTTTTATTAAAAGCAAATAGTGATTATGAATTGTTAATCATATCATCATAATCTTTATATCCTTGATTTTGTGCATCTAAATCTTCGGCATGACCATAATATTGTTCGGGTTTATAATCTCTACACCCTAGACAAAAACCGCTACAAGTACAAGCATAAATACATCCCATAATTATTTTATTTTAAATTAATTTAATAGTGATTATAAAATATTTCAGTTGAATTTTTACAAATCTGAGTTGTTTGCAGTAAGAAAACCACCAACGAAAGTAATTAGCTTTTTTGATTTTGATGTTCATTTGAATAAATTTTAAGCATATTCCCATTCAAACCCTCCGGCCTTTCCTCTTTCTCCCTTCAATACCTTTGAAATATTTTCTCTTTGAATACCAGTTTTTATAGCTGCGTTATTGATTGAAACAAAATAACCTACGATTCTCCCTTTCTTTAACATCTCAATTGGTTTTGATGTTTTACATTTTCCTGGTATATATTTTCTCTTAGATTTATTCCCAGGTTTAAACATTGTTTTTTGTAATTTATTTCTCCATTCTTTAGGTAATTTTATTCCCTTATTATTCGCAATTCCCCCATCCTTACAACCCTCTAAGAATTGCGAATAATGAACCGTGAATATATCCCTCCCACAACCGAAACTTATCTTTCCATAGCAATCCCATCGCGTAGGAACAGACGAATAACTATGAATACAGGTAAGTTTCATTGGCTATGAAGAGGATAAAATTTCCATAGCCATTCTGAAACCAGCCTTAAAGTCTCTAATAGTATTAGAAACGTCAGGTGCAAATTCAGGAAGATTATATTCTTCTCCATGTATTTCTTTAGCATAAGATTCTGCGCATGCTCGTACATAATCCATAATAAATTTTATTTTAGATTAATAATAAAGTAAATTTCCACACCCAATGAAACCTTCCCATATTCACGGTTCATTAAAAGGAATATGTCCTTTTAAAAACTTCCCAGTTATTGGATTAATACCTTTTACTTCTTGAATTGAAGGTATATGAAGTTCACAATTAAAAGCATCAGATGTAATATTATTGTTCATTTTTCAACAGCTTATTAACATAATAATTAACAGGAATATTAAGAATCCTGTCCAGGCAATTTTATATATGTTTTTTTCTTTCATGATTCTTTGAATATTTGCGTGATTTTGCCTTTGATTTCTCGTTTTTGAATGCTCAGTAAATCATTTAAGCACCTTCTCAGCTCTTGCTTATTTTCGCCTCCGAATTTATCAGTTATTAACAACTTCATTGAGGCAATTGTTTCTTTATAATAGCAATTACGCATATTTATAAATTATTAAGGAAATGTCTGAATTTTCTTTCGGCATTTTTCATATTTAATGCTTGTCGATATAAGCATTTCGGATCATAATTCACTCTCATTTTATATCGTTCTTTTCCCTCGGTATCTATCATGACCTGGCGAATAATTTCAACTTCTTTTATATCCCCGGTTTCAATATTCAGCGAAAAAAGTTTAAGTCCCTTTTTATATTTCATCCTGCCAAATAATTTGTATTCATGTTTCACCTGGCGGACGATTTGAGGCCGATCAATTTCCCTGAGAACGGGATCTATATTGAGTGAATCTTTCATGATTTCTGATAATAACCTATTCCTGTATGTATTCTTGGATTTTCAAATATTCCTGTAAGTAATTCAACATTTACGTTTTTTCTATATAATTGTCCTCTTCCATTTTTAGGATGATCAAGATAAGTCGTAACACTCATTTTTGTAATGTAAATATTTATTCTACAATCGAATCTATTGATTTTTTTATGGTAATACATCATACCAATGTTATCCTGGTATTCGATTAAAAGCCATCCATAATCTGTTGCAATACGATCTATGAATTCAATCCTGTCAGGAATAGAATCCGGATAGCCTATACGTTTTTTACATTTTATTTCTGTCATTCTGTAGCTTTTTTGATTGCTTCTTTTGCTTCTCTTATCATTGAGCTTTCATATTCTAATTTCTGATTGTCAGTAAATTTGATAAATCTTTGTAATGCCTTTAACAATTCAGGTGCAGCAGCTATAAGTTTTGCGTTAGCTTTTGTCTCTCCTTTTCTAATTGATAATTGGCAGATAGTTTGAGTTGATGAACCAAAATCAGTTAATACGTGAACTTGTTTTTTCGTTCCTGGTAATAAAGGTTTAGATATCCTCATAAACCATTTTCCAGATGTGAATTTAAATTTCTTATATTGAAACATAATCATATTTATGATAGTTTTCTATTTGTGTTTTTATTAAAGGTATAATTTTATTAAGCCTTGTTTCAAATGTAGCGAATAATGATTCATCAGGTAATACTTCTTTAATAAATGGTTTCATCCCGGGATAGTATGACATGAAATACCACTTAGGTAATTTAGTTACGAATAAAGCTCCCTGTACCTGCTTAACATATTCCATTGGAAGTCTATTTTCATTAATATATCGTAAATGTGTTTTTCGTAGTGGACATTTGATTTCTAAACCTGATGTATAATTCCCCCCTATTTTTATTAATCTATCAGGAGAAACCCCTATCCATTCAAAATAAGGTGTATTTTCATCAGGGGTAATAAATCCAATTTCCTGTAATTCAAATCCGGTAACTTCAGAAAATTCCTTCGCTGCATCAGATTCAAATTCAATACCTCTTTCCATTATATCATTTGAGTAACTTTCTTCTGATATTCCAGTAAGAATTTCACCGGCTAAATTGAGTATTAAATCCTGATAGCCTTTTTTTGATTCCCCTGAAACGAGTGTTTGAAATGACGTCCCGGTTATTCTTCCTAACCTTATTTCATGCCAAGCCTCTGATCGTTGTTCAATATTATGTATTATCATGAATCAAGTGTTTTATCAAGATTAACCATAAAATGAAATAATTTTTCTGCTGCCGGGAGCATATCTTTAAATTTAATTTTATTAGCAACAACCAAATCTTTAGCATAAGAAGCTGCAAATCCGGAATACCTGGATTGTTCTTTTTTAATCGCACGGCCTCCTGTCGATTGGAAATTACTTCGCATAGGTTTTATTTTTATCCAATCATTTTTCCCGTCTTTACCCTTAATTGTTTCAAGAGTAAATTCAGCTTCTTTCCCTTCAATGAAGTACTTTTGTTCTTTCGACTTTGATGTATATAAAGCCTCTATTTTCTCTAAATTTTCATCAATAAAGATAATTTTATGAAGATGCTTCAAACCGAATTTATCTTCATACTCTTTTATCCATAATGCTTTAATTATTTCTGCTTTCATATTATTGATTTAAGTTCATTAATAAAATCCTGATCAACTTCTAATTTCCTTGCTATCTGAATTAAGTCAGACAGTATATCTTCAGGGTACAAACTTTTAGTTACAAATTCAGAATCTATATAACTTCTGAATGCTCTTATGATATGCTTTTCTTCTCTTGGTTTTAATTTTACCATTCTATTGCTTCTTGTTTAGTTATAAAAAAATGAATCCCATAAGAACAATCTATGCGAATATCATTATCCCATTTGTCTGCGTATGTTAATCTACCTACTTTATAAATTGTTTTTGAATCTCTTTGACCATACATTTCTTTTATAAGATTGCCTTTTGAATCAATAATTTGTAATGTTTTTACAAATTTTGCCCTGCATTTTCTACTTATTAAATTACTCGTTCGAGGGCTTTTTGCAGGAATTTCAATTTTTGCAATACATTCATTTGCAAGTTTTTTCCAAGCTATAAAAGAACCTTCAGAAGGAATAATTTGAAAATGATATATTATTTGTTTAATTTCTGCGCCTGTGAGGTCTGCGCCTCTGAGGTCTGCGCCTCTGAGGTCTGCGCCTGTGAGGTCTGCGCCTCTGAGGTCTGCGCCTCTGAGGTCTGCGCCTCTGAGGTCTGCGCCTGTGAGGTCTGCGCCTCTGAGGTCTGCGCCTCTGAGGTCTGCGCCTGTGAGGTCTGCGCCTGTGAGGTCTGCGCCTGTGAGGTCTGCGCCTCTGAGGTCTGCGCCTCTGAGGTCTGCGCCTCTGAGGTCTGCGCCTCTGAGGTCTGCGCCTGTGAGGTCTGCGCCTGTGAGGTCTGCGCCTGTGAGGTCTGCGCCTGATTTTAATGCTTCCAATAAAGTATCTTTAATTGTATTTCCACTTTTTTCATACTCAAAAAGTATACTTCCATAAATTGATTTGATTTGTATTTTTATCATTGTATTAAAATTTATAAATCTTCCCAATCCGGAGCATCAGATTTAGTTTCTCCACAAATAGGGCATTTGAATATTTTGAAACTCTGATAAGTTCTTCCTATCTTGATAGTTTCTGCATCCCATTCTTCCATGTAGCATTCACAATCATCGCACCAGGGATTTTCTATCTGGTTCCAGGGAGCATTAGGATCGTTCTCGCTTATACTTGGAGGTAGATTGCTCATTGTCTTTGTCTTTTTCTATTAAAAGTATTACAGACTTCTTAGTAAATAATAAAGGCTTTGCTTTGTAGTTCATCTTTAATGTTTTTAAAACCTTGCCACCAGAAGGTAGCAAGGTATATAACCAACCAATACAACTATAAATCAGATAAAGGAAATCGAAGTTTACCTGTACTCATTATCAAATCTTTTTGCTTTGGACTTAAATTGTCCTGCCCTTGATTCAATACCTTTTCTCTGAAATTTAGCATAAATCGCTTGTAAGGTGTCATAGTTTCTGATTTTAGTTAAACAATTACCACCCTATCGGTATGGTAAGACATAAGATCGTAGAGACTGAAACCGCAATTAATATTATAATGGCAGCTAAGATTTTGATTTGTTTTTGTAAAGGTGTTTTCATATTATTAGATGTGTTTAAATGCTTTAATAATCCCGGTTTTTTGATAATTTGCACCTTGCATTAAAGAAAGTCTATAAGAAGCTATTGCAAATGCTTTTTTATTTTCCCATTGTGAACAATAAAGAAAAATTTTACAATGAGCAATAAATTCATTATCACTTATATTTCTAACGTCATTTTCTGTAAAATTTGTTGTTTTCATTGTATTAGGTTTAGATTAATAATTAAATTTAAATGCAATTACTTTAAAATACAAAAAATTTTGACGAACGTACTAAAAACAATGACGAAAAATCAGTTATTTCTATTTCTTAATGTATGGTTTAGATTTCGGTTTTTAAATACTTTATCCATCGCATTTAACAATTCACTGACAAAAGCCTGGTGAATCTTAGGTATCTTATTTTTGCGAACTGTTTGGCGGGAGCCTGAAAGCATCCGGCTTAATTCGCCCCAATTTATTAAGTCTTTTGGATTCATCATTCATCAATTTCAATTATTCCTGAATAATTTATTTTGCCGATTCTAATAGTCATTTCTAAATCAGAATGTCTAATGATAACATCTTTCAAAGCAGTTACATTAGTTTCTTTAGTCCCGTTTAAAGAAGAAATAATCTCGTCACCTTCATTTCTGTAAACGTATTTTTTTTGAAATAATGTCGTAGCAAATGACATTTCACCATTAGAATTAGCAATTACTTTACTTGCATCATTTATGGCTATTTTGTTAATCAAAGCACCGTTTCTAGTTTCTGTTAAAATTTTGGATAGTTTCATTTTATTAAAATTTAGATGGATAAATTCTATTACATTCTACATTTGTATAATATGATATTTGGCTTATTACTTCGTCTTCATTTTCAAGTTCTTCTTCGAACCCAACAAGTTTATAGTAAGAATTTCCTCTTGAAATGTTTACTTGGATGTATTTTTTATCAAAATAAACTCTCATCATGTCCCTTCTTGGGCTCCAAATTTTTCCGTTTAAAAGATCTAGTTTCATCTTTGTATGTTTTAGTATTAATTTGATGGTATAAAGATAACACATTTGTGTGTACTATGCAAGTGTTTTGCTAATTATTTTAACACATTTGTGTTATTTTTGACGAATGTACAAAAAACAGTGATGAACGTATCTTTTTATTTGATAAACCGACTAATATCTTACACGAAAAAATCCCCGCCATTAAGCGAGGATTTCTCAATTGTTAACCCTATCTACTTAGAAAAAACTTATTCTTCTTCGGGAAGAATTTCTTCAAGACCGGCAAAAATTATATCAACAACTTCAAGTACAACAGGTCTGATTTCCGGGTTCTTTTTATCGGCTGCATCAAGGATTCTTTCGATTCCCTGGTTGTCAATTAAACTGATTGCCGGGCCGTCGAGTGCTTCTGCTAATTTGTTATTAAGTTTTACAAGCTTGTCAAGAGTTTTTTCTTGATCTGGAGTTAAGGCTCCTTTTCTTTCTTCTGGCATAATTGTACAATTTTAAATGATTAATAGCTATTATCGAATGCAAGTTACTTAAATTAATTAATTTATCAAATAATTATATAAATATTTTTTCATGTGAATATTTTTTCATAATATTGCTAACGATTGAGGCTAAGAAACGTAGCCTTGTAATCACGTTTCAAAATTTGGTAGGAACTTTATTGGATATGTTTTTTAGCCTTTGTCACCGCCAGTATTTAATTGCAAAATGGAAACAACAGAATTAAAACAAATTATCAAAAACATTAAAGAAATGAATCCTTATCCAGTTGATATTTTTCCTGAACCATCTGATGAAGATTGGAAAAAGATAGGAAAATTCCTGCAATCTCACGGTAAAAATCCTGATAGAATATTTGCTAAATGGGGGAGAATGGTTTGGGAAAACTGCGTTAATTGTATGGAAGATTATTTGCCGTCTTAATATTGGCGGTAACGTTCGATCAAAATTTTTCACTAACACTTAAATATATGAATAGAAGCAAGTTAATATGTGATAGATTCAAAGGATGTTTGCATAATGGAGAAATAGAAAACACTGATTTGGTGAATCTATTTTCATATATAGCCAAAGATATTCTTAATCTTCAAACGAGAACTTCTTACGGCAAAGAGCATGGAAAATGCTATAATGCTCATCAATGGGCAAAAGGTGAGCGTATTGAAATTAAAGGACATGAGTTTATTGTTGATAATAAATAAAAAAAATTATGACCACTATTATTTGGATTCTTTTCTTCATGTTGGGTATTTGTATTTTATTAATATATATTATCCTTTGGAGAATGCAAAATATTATTAATAATATTCTGTATGAAATTGAGATTTTAAAAAAACATTTCAGTAAGTAAGATTTTTAACTTTATAAATAAATTATATGATTACAAAAGAACAATTAATCGAATTCGGAATGTCTGAATATTTGAAAAACAAATAGCGATGCAAGATTTAGAGCAAATATATAATGATACACAAGCATGGATGTTTTTTGAAGGAGAAACAGAACATGAAACAATAGGAGTTTATTGCAGATGTCCAGAATGTGGTAAATATGTTAAAAGAGGCAATATGCTTATGAATGGACTTGGAGAAGTAAAATTTAAAGGATTTGTTTGTAAACAACATGGAGAAATACAACCGTATTATGACCGTGATTGTGCGTAATATAAACAATTCAAATTAAAAAATGAATAATCTTTATCCTTCCTTAATCATTCTCTTAGTAGAAAAGTGACCTGACTTATAGTGATCAATAAGTGATCCTCCGGTAAGTGTTATAAGAATAACTTTTACTACTGCATACCATCCTCCGGTCAATGGTATTAATCCGACTTCTACAAGATTTAAAAGAATAAGACAAAAGATTGTTTTATTTCCCTTTGCCAAATCCCATGCTTTTTTTAGTAAGTTTTTAATTTTTGCTTTCATGGATATATTATTTTAAGGATTTACAAGTTCTGCATGAGGCCGGTCGTCGAATGTCTGGTCAGTCAGTATTTCACCGTCCATATCCCAGTTGCCTCCCCAGCGTAATTTATGGGTGATTTTTCCTGCAGCATACAGTATTTCAGTAACAGCGTGCAATAACCCGGCAATATAACTCAACGCTTCTTTGTCCCAGGAAGCTTTCCCGTTTATAAATGCATAATAGTCGACAGCCAGGGAAGGTTTGTAATTGTGTTTCCCTTTTTTGTGGATCCCGTCGATCTGGCTTTTGCCGGCCCTGTAATATTTGTATTGATCGGCAATGGATCTGTTCCCTTCTGAAACACCGAAATCAACATTTGAGATCGCTATAGCCGTTTCAAAAATAAGGATCAGATCAGGGTGACATGTATATAGTTTCTCCTTCGATCTTATACCAAAACTGAATTTTGCTTTGAAATTTTTAAGAAGTTCATTCATTTCTTAAAAAAATAAATATCCAATTACTATTAAAATTGCTGTTAAAATTATTGATCCAAACGCGATAACTGTTGTAATATACCATCGTTTTTGTACCTTGTTTTTTTCATCCTGGCGAATTATTGTTTCAATAGATGCCTGAAACTTATCAAAACCACTTACAGCCGTTCTTAATGACTTTACAGTTTCGTTTAATTGAATGACTGAATCTTGTAATCTTATTGTTGCTTTGCTAAGCCCATCATTTCCATTGCCCATTACTTCTTTATAAACTGCATCGAGCTTAGTGTCAATCCTAACTATTTTTTCTTTCTGACTTTCCATTTTCTATCCTCCTGTTATATCAATATATCCGGCGATCCAATAAAGGATTAACCAGGTTAAAAACAATCCTCCTATTATAATCGTAGGCAACCATTTAAAGAGAAGCTTTCTTCCTTTATATTTCATTAAAAATATTCCCTGACCGGCAAGCCAGATTATTATTAATAGTATCGGTGATATTTGATCGAAAGTCATTTTTTCAAAAATCTTCTATAAAAATAATCAAAAGCCACTCATTGTAATTATTAAATCTGATACTAATTGTTTTAATGTTCCTTCATATCTATAAATAGATGTGTTTCCTACTACGCTGGGGAAATTATCTGAATTATTTACAGCCGCATAAACATATCCATTGTGTTCACAGATTGCTATATCTTGTTTTTGATCTACACACCATTCAGAATCAAATGTAAATATTTCACCATTGTATTGATATTGCCAATCATCTTCCCCCCAATTTTCTGAAGTAAACCTCCAGACAGTTGAGGGAATAGGCCCATGAAACCATGCATGATAAGTATCATCAACTTTTAATAAAAATCCACCACTAAAAACCCTATAAGTTCCTAATAAGATTGAATTTAAAGAATCTCCAGTTTTAAAATCCATATTATATAATGAATTACCTTCTATCAAATAAGAATTCCATCCTCCGCCAATTCCTCTGGTTGATGCAAATCCTTTATATATTCCATTATCATTAATTATAGAAATATTTTGAACTTCTCCATTTCTATCAGATAGAAATACCTGTTGATCAAAAAAATTAATCCCATCTAATGATTTTGCAATATTACCATACGAGGACATTATATATATAGTATCATTTTCATAAAAAGCAAACGGTCTGCAACTTGCTAATGGTAATCCGGTCGCAGCAATTGGTTCACTCCAAGTAAAGCCATCATCAACACTATATGCGCGTGATATTTCAGTACCTCCTACCGACTCGTCTGCATTCCATAAAAATAACGTATCTCTAATGCTTAAAATACCCGGTTCCTGTCTTAAATAACCATCCGGGGCAGTACTCGGAAAATCTAACATATATTCCCATTTATTAAATTCTTTATCTTTAAAAACAGGGATGCCTCTATTTCTTGCTAACTCTTCACCTATTGGAATATTCCCTTCACCAATTTCAAAATCAAATATTTGGACATCACAAAAATTTGATTTTGAACCATCATTATAGCAACCAAAAGTAAATGGCTCCCCCCCAGTAACTCGAATTGTTTTAAAATCATGAGGATTCATGGTAATTTCATTAATATTTAATTTTAATAAACCCCAACCGTTAACGTCATTTTTAATAAAGCGCATTGAAAAATAATTTACACTTCCGGCAGTCCAGGAAGCTTTTGTTGTAGCATAACTATTTCCTATATGCCCCTCCCACATATAATTAAAATTTAATGTGCCATTATTTTGTAATCGAAAATTAATAAAATTATCAGCATCATAGTATCTTGAAAAAATAGTTTTTACACCATCTCCCGCCTGATGATCTGATTTTAATATCCAATTAAAACTAAGCCAACCAAAATCTGGTAATTCTCCTTCAATAGTTGCATAAGCATTTGTACCGTTACAATCTAGCACAGTTCCAAAATCATTACTTATGAGTGTTGCATTTGTTAATTCAATAGTATTGCCTACTCCTTCACTATCATAAAGAGAATTAAACTTATATAAATTTCGTGTAGTTGTATATGCTGATCTGCGTTGAAACATTTCATCCCAATCTACTGAAGTGTTTGAAGTTTCATCCCATCGCATTGTTATTGTTCTCGTTGAATTTGCTGGAATATTTAATTTAACAAATACTTTTAATTCATTGTTGTCTGTATTAATAACATCAATATAATGGTCTAATCTTACCCCGTTTCTAGTGAAATATAAATTTTCGATATTACTAGGAAATGCATCATTAATAAAATAAGAATTGTCAAAATCTATTTCAGCGATGTAATTATTTAAGCTATGAGGATTTGATGAATTATTAAATGTTATAGTTATATAACTATAGTTAAATCTCGAATTTTGATACAATGAATGCATTATTGATGTTGATATAGCCCTATCATAAATTCTAAAGTCCTCAATTTTACCTAAAAATTTATAGCTTGTATTTTCTCTCGTCCCTAAATTACAGTTCGTCATTGAACTGGGATTTTTTACTGTTCCAGAATTTTTTAATTCCGTATCAATATATATCGAAGCTACACTTCCTGTTTTTATAATAGATATAAAATACCATGTATCAGCATTTACAGTTATACCTGATGAAACATTACCATAACTACCACTATAAGTATTGAATCTGGGAATTAAATTAGACGCATCTACCGATATCATTTCTGTTCCGGAAACATTTGAATTTCCAAATATTCCTTTGAGTCCTGTATAATTTTTTGGATTAATCCAGAATGTAATTGCATAATTGACTGATCCATTTAATTCAATAATATTACTACCAATTAATACATCATTAACTCCATCAAAATACATTTGAACTGAATCAGTTTTAAACCATAAAATCTTAGGTTGATTGATGCCGGTTGATTGAGTTAAATTATATGAACTTCCTTGATCTGTTATACTTCCAATACATCCTATATAAAACTCTTCCGTTTCACTTGCTGTACAAGATTGGTCTAAAATTATCACTGAAGATGAAGCAACAGTATCTGTAATTGTATAAACTGTTCCGCTTTCAGGATCACCAAACCTCACGGCATTACCAATTATTACATTATCTCCCCCATCAAGCGTTACTGTTGAGCCGTCGATAGAACTTATTAAATCTCCTGTTGAATTAAAAGTTAAACTATCAACATTGTTTTCATAATAACTTGACCAATAAGCAATTAGTCCAATAGTAGAACTATCAGTTAAATCATACACCACATCAGGACTAATTATTATTGTGTTGCTTAGTTCGGTTATTGTGTCTGTCTTTGCTATTCTTATTGTATTTTGTCCGAAAGACAAACTCCAGATAATAAGCAATAATATTGTAAGTCGTGTTTTCATTTTTTTTTATAATTTAAAAATAAGAACGGTAAAAGCAGGATAAGCCACCAGAGAGATTCTATTTTTGCCGGAGTATACATAGTACTATTAGGATTATGAAGTTCATAACCACTTATTGAATCATTTGCTGGAATCCATGTATTGAAATTATCAAAGAAAGCTGTATCGTTTGGAGATGTTTCCGGATTTTTAAAATGAGTAATATAAAATTCATCTATTTTCATATCGTCTCCCTCGTCCTGCATGAGGGCAAGTTCGTCTAATTGGAACACCATCACTCCATCTATCCATGTTTCCATTATTCCATCAAAATTAGGATTGCTTTCGGTAAAAGTGTTCATTACCAATCTTATTGTAATATTGTACCATTGATTATTAGATATGCTTACACTTCCATTATAATGATATGTTCCAACAGCCCAGGGGCAAGTCCCGTCTGCCGGAGAACCGCCCATATTCGTTCTATTTGTATTTGGAGTTTGATCATAATGATAGGTTACCAATTTATTACTTGCAAAAAGATGTTTGGCTATAAAACCATATCCCGGATCAGGACAACTTGGCCCCATAACCGGATCGTCAGGGCCTCCAGCAAATCCTGGCATTTTAGCCCATTGTCCCTGATCATAAGAAACACCAAAACGTATATTATAAGTTAGATACATTTCATCAAAATCTGTTAAAGTATTGGCTATTAAAGGTAATCCCATACCAAAACCATTAAATGCAGCATCATTTTCAATAGCCAATACTTGTGTGCTTTCTCCGTTAATTTCATCTTCAAGTATGTCTAAATAATCATTTGCATGGTAAATACAACTTATTGTATCAGGAAAATACTTAAAGATTGTATCTTCATCACAAATGCCAATAGTCATATTTTCAAAATCTATTGTTCTGTAAATAGTAAAATCTCCTGTTTCAGAATCAAGATCAATATATTGTCTTACATTATTGTAATTTATTCGGGATGTAATTCCATTGTAATTCAATGCATATCTTGGAGGAGCTGTTGTCGTTTCTTCTTCTTCCCAACAATTAAAAGGATAAGCGCATCCGGTTCCTGAATTATATAACGAATCCAATTGATTTGTTGTAAGTGCTATCCCTTTATAAATTGAACAATCATCAATATCTCCGTTCCAATAATCCGATACACCCGTTGAATTTCTGCCGATAATATTTGTTGATGCTCCTAAACCGAAATCATTATTATAAGTAACCGTTGAATATGATCCGTCAACACCAAGAATAAGATTGTTTGTAGTTTCTGTGGAATTAAAACTTGCTACGATAAAATGCCATCCTTCTATTGAAATTGTCGGGCCGTCAGGAGAGGTATTTACTCCTATTTCTCTTAGTACAATAGCGCTTGTACTTGTGTTTACTGCAAAACAAGCTGCCCCGGATTCTCCGCCAAATACAGTACGATAATCATCTCCCGTCAATACATCAGCATATACCCATGCTGTAAAAGTAAAATCCTGGTCATACATTTGTAATGCAGCAACATCAGGCATTGTAAAATAATCTCCATCGCCGTCAAAAGCAATACAATATCCTAATTTTCCAGCCTGTTGGTATACCGGATCACCGCTTGCCGTACCATCATTTGTGCTTACCAAATCCACAATATCACCGGACGATTCTTCCATCGCCCAATAAGATGTTGGGGAAGATACTTGCCCGTTGACAAAATTTGTCAAGATCAAAAATGTCAATATGATCGAATATCTTATCATTAATTGAAATCGATTATTTTATAAACAAAATATATTTTCGCATCTCCTTCGCCTGTATCCATATCATCCAAATCTAACCAATAAGGAGCGTTTGCATCCATTGCTAAAATTGAAGTTCCATAAAGTTCCTCTAAATAATCACTTCCCGTAGCGGAAGGATAAAACTGATCAACTGTTGAAGTAAATATCTGTGCCCCGACTTTATATCTGTTAAAAGCCGTACCTGCATTTTTATATGTTTTTATATATGAATCAACAACATTGGTATAAGCTGCTGTGACATAATTAAAATATATACCGATTCTTATTGGAAATATAACCTTTCCGCTTCCCGGAGCAGGAATGAGCATTATGCTGTCCCCAGCTAAAATATTAGCACTTGAAATTGATATTAAAGTATCGTATATTATTCCTGCGCTATGGTTATTAAACGTTGCGTTATCGCCGAAATTCACATCACCATTTATATTCAAAACTTCATCAACATCCAATGTATCATAGTCAGCCTTAGTAGTATCGGCAACCAGAGGAACAGTATCGTAATAAGTAAGTGTATTATCATAGACAAGAACCACCCTGTAATCAGCATCGGCTACTTCTGCACTATCAAGAGTGCCTCCTACTCCACCATCGTTTAAACTTCCAGTAGTATCTATATAAACATATTCTCCATTATTTTTTGCATAAACATATAAATCAGAATCTTCATTAAAATATAATGCACCGGGATTTGGATCCGGAGGTAAGTTATCAGTTATTATCGGAATTAATTGAATTGCCGGCGTTATAAATAATGGCCTGGTTATATATGGATCATAATCTACCCAATCAAATGTTATGTTTAAATATGGATTAACATCAAATGGAGTTACTATTGCAGTAGTACCATAGACGTTATTATATAATTTTGTATCACCTATATATATAGTATCAGCACGAAAATTTTCTACTGGTTCATCGAAATAAACATCACCTATAAGATCAATATCTCCGGTAATTGTAATATCAGGAGCTTCCAATTGTATTTCTGTTCCCGATGCTAGTTTTGTAATATCTTCACCTTGATCCCTAATATATCCATATCCCGAATCATCAATAAGATTCAAGTCATAAGTTGATGTGTTGATTGTTGTATTAGCTAACAATGTAGATGGCAATGTTAATAATTCAGATAAAGTTACAGGATCAACTTCTGTCGTCACATCTTTAAAATACATAGTATCACCTGACATAGTTATATATAATTCTTCAGTAATACTACCAAAATGGATCCCCTGAGTTAAGGCTCTTTTTGTTGATGACTGATTTATTAATACTCTATTATTAAAATAAGATAATCCATAAACATATAACCTATAATTAGTGTAAGAACTTCCCGGATCATCGCCAATGTACAAACCTAAATAATTAGCCCCGTCTTTAGGGACAAGTGTCCTGCTTGTATTTCCTCCTGATATTCCTGTACGCTTTAAAAAATATCCTTCGCCTGAAAATAATGTATTCATATCTGCTCTTAAATCAGCAGCAGAATCTATCAATGCTAATAAAGCAATTTGCAAACTATCACCTATAAGATCAGTTAAGGCAAGCCCGGTAAAATGTTTATCCGTAGCACCATCTAACAGATAAAAATATTCCGTTGCTGATCCTGATAAAGAAGATTTTGCAGGTAAATTATCTACCGATTCGTCTTGAGCAGTTAAAATTACGCTCAAAAATAATCCTATTATTACTATTAATTTTTTCATTGCCTTCCTTTTAGTTTTATTCGACCTCCAGATTTTAATCTTAAATAACCACCAGATTTTAATTTTAAATATCCTCCTTCCAATCCTCCTCCAATTTGTACCAATACAACTTTATGAGTATCATCGGCATAGTTAATTTCATCATTAATAATCATGAATTGGATCCCATTTTCCTGAATAATATTTGATATGTTGAATTCACCTAATATATTCCCCTCTCTTTTTATTTTTGGAGTGATATGATTCCTGCAAATTTGATCTGAAATTACTTCATTTAATGATCCTGTTTCGGATTCTCCTTTTTTATACCATTCTGAAGTTGCTATGTAACCATCGTCATCTTTATAATAAAGACCTCCCATATAAATAATATCTTTATTATTATACTCTGGCAAATCACCAATTAAAGTTTCATAAGTCTCACTTATATTATTATTTTCATCAATTGTAGTCGTTAATTCAAGTTCTTCCGGGAATGATTCATTAACTGGTTCCAGTTTTACATAAGAATCATTTATATTAACTACAAATCTTAAAGTTGTATCTATATTTATAGTACCTCCTAATTCAGGAACTCTCGGATTTGAATTAATAGTAACATAATCTATATATAAACTACCTGTAGCACATATAGGAAAACTTTTTATTTCTATTCCATATCTTGTTTCTTCAGATAATTCAGACCACCATATTGGTTTTTTATTATCAATGTTCCAATATCCTTCATGATCAAGATAATATTTATGACCTGTAATTGTATTAATATATAAATATATCTTACCCATTACATAATTAATAGCTTGAATTGTATACTTTATATTTAATATTTGGGGTCCAGAAGTTATTTCTCCTAAATAACTCCTTATTTTTTTTGTATCATCTAATAATGGATACCGTGTTGGCAAAAAAAGTAATCCATCTGAATAGCCAGGATAAATATCTCCTATATGCGGAAAATGAACATATCCAGGGCCGGCATATCTAAAATTCTCATTCATAATATTATCATCTAATCCGTAATTCTGGATTAATACAAGCTCTTTCCATGCCGGTAATACTATATCATTTGCCCATTCATCTACCCAGGCACATAATGTTTCATCCGGCTCCGAAGATTCTGTTATTTCAATGATAGGATCATAATTTGATGAATTGACAAAATTACCCTGATAATCATATCTGCGTCTTACATATTCTGCATTTTGAGCATTTATCTGAATGATTTGAAAATAAGAATTGCTTTGACGCAATGTCAAATGAAATCTTCGCAATAATTGTTCAAGTACTTCATAGCATGATTTTGCTTCGCCATCATCATACATTTGTTCTGCATTGAAATATGTCTGCTCTAAAGGTGAATCATCATCAGTGCTGTCCATGTGACTTTCATATATATAACAGGATTCAAAAATATTAAGATTCAACCCCAAGCGAGCTAAAATATCTATAATCGTTTGTAGTATTTCCTTCTTCCCTTCAAAATTATCTCCTTCAGTATCTATCCATTTCATGTCTTTCAAAGCTCCAAGTGTATCACTTGCTTTTACCGCAATGGAATATTCAATAGGTTTGTGAGGCTCACTATATGTGTCCGGCAATAACCATCCATACCAAATGTATCCGCTTTTCCAATAAAATGCCAATTTAAAACGTTTTCCATCAGAGGTCATCAGAGAATAAAATTGGCGATCTGTATCTGATTCCATTTTTAGAGTTAATACCGATCCTCTTATTGGAGATTCAAGTGTTTCATCCGGGGCTTCTGTCTTTAAAATAAGAGGTTGTTCATAAGGCATATCAACATTTTGGCTTTCTCCAGCTCCTAAATCACGTTCCTGAATATAAGCCCAAATTGACCTATTCCAGAAAGATGTTTTACATAATGCAAGATATTTATTATTATATGCCATTACGTTATTAATTGTTTTTCAATTGCATATCTTGAATGTGATAAATCAATATCACTTCCTTTTATTGTACCGTTAATATTTATATCGATTCTCATTCTTTCTCCATATTGGCGATTTATATTTCTTGTAGGATCAGTATTAGTTTGTGTTGTAGAAGGAAGCGTTACTCCTTGTCCTCCGGTTTCACCAAGATTTTTTATTCCTGCTTTTATAGCAGCAGCCATAGCTATTAATGTAACTCCGGCAGCCAATGCTATATAAGGGTTTAATGACATGAGCGATTCATTAAAAGCAAATATTCCGGAAGCAACAACCAATAACATTTCGCCAAGTTTCATAAGTATATCAGCAATAGGTGTAAGAATTGCTTTGCTAAAATCAAATTGTTCGCCTGTAGCCATTATCTCACCCATAGACTGTGCAAAACTTGAAACCATATAAACAAAACTGTCCTGAATAAATCTATTTGTTGCTGTTACTCCTGCCTGAAATTCCCGTAGTTTAACTAAGAATTTATCGTAATTTTCTTCTGCTTGTTTAAGGTATTCTGAATTTCGTGCTATTAAATATGCAGGATCAAGATTTTCCTTTTGATCAAGAGCAAATAATTTATCATATTCTAAAGACAGCCTTCCGGCGGAAACTCCTAAATTATAATAATCTTCAATTCTTTGCTCAATACGATCATGTTCTTCTGTATCGGATACATTAGAAATTGTTATTCCTTGTTTCTTTTGTAATTCAATACGTTTTAATTCAGCATTTGTTAATTCATTTAACCATTTTATCTGTTCCTGGTATCCTTTTATTTCCTCATTTGCAAGCGCAATAGTTCTCAAATCTCCTTTTAAAGCTTCATCTTTTATTTTTTTCTGTTCTTTAATTTTCTCGTTAAGATCATCAAACCATATTACTTCTTCTTTTATTTTTTTTGTTAATTTTTTCTTCTCCTCGTTTAATTTTTTTTGTTTTTCCCATGCTTCAAAAATAAATTTTGCATGATCGGTAAGTATATCATTATTCTGTAATAATACTTTATCCTGATATTCAATTGCAATACCTGTTTCTTTCGATGCCTGTTTTAAATCATTCCATAATTTCTTTACCTCAGTACCTTCTTCAATTTGAGTTTTCAGCCATCCCATGAAAGTTTTATCGCCACTTTCTACCATTCCTCTTCCTACTTCTTCCATATAATCACCCCAGGCATTTTTCAATTGCACGTAAGCCCCTATACCAGCTTCTGCTGCTGCAACTGCCTGTCCTCCTACCTGATCATTTAAACCTTTTATTGCACTTTCAAGTCTTTCCGTACTTCCTACTGCTCCTTCAACTGTTATACCATAACGAGTTAACGCATTTGTAGAACTACCGACTGTTTTTGCAATTAATTCTGCTGATGCTGCTAAATCCATACTTTTTGCGGTCGCAAAATCTTGAGCTAAAGGAAGTAATCTTTTTAAAGCTTCTTCATTTTCACCTAATACCTGCGCTAACCTTGCTGCTGCTGCAATAGTTTGTTCATCTCCGAACAAGGTCTTTTTTTGTAATTCACTTGCCTGATCAAGTAATTTATCCTGAATATCCCTTCTTCCATCTAACGCTGTTAATAAACTTGCTTCTGCTTTTGCCTGTACATCATAAGCCTGAATAGATTTCTTAGTAAAATTGATCAACATTTTCACTGAAAATGCAGCAGCAAGCGCACCCCCTAATGCAGCAGCCCCTTGCTTCATAAGATTCATCTGTTTCATTGAACCTTGAAGCCCCTGGTTGAATTTCGATGCATCCGTAGTCAACCGTATACTAAGAGCCGCTAATATATCTTTTATCATTGAATCGTAATCTTATTTTTTTACTCATTTTAATCTGTTGTTTTTTTGTCATTTTTGTATCTTTTATCTTTTCTTTTTCCCAATTAAAAACAACAAAATCAGTTACTTTTTTGTACTGATTTATAGATTTAACCTGTGCGTTATGCCAATGAACATGATTCCATCTTGCGACTTCATAAGCTAATTTTATTTCTCCGTCTCTTTTTTTTACTAAACCAGAGTAAGCATTAAAAATTTCACGATGTGTAAGATATTCAAGCTCATTAATACCAAGCGACAACTCTCCTAAAACTATTTCGTCAATCCTGTCAAATGTTATTTTTTCTGATTTTCCGGATTTATTTTTTTTTTCTCTGTCTGCGGTATTGAATTTGAATATATTTTCAATACATCAGGTATAATAGTAAGATCATCACCCAATGATTCGTATAATTTATCAAAAGTCAAATCCAAGTCAATACCCATTAAATTACAGCCGGAATCAATGGCGGAATAAATCAACAAAGCAAGATCGTCAAATTGAGCAAATGTTAAATTACTCAAATCCTTTAAAGATTGAATATAATCATAATAATCATTAAGATTATCAATAGGAGGTTCATGATTTTTACAAAATCTCCTTATAGCTCCATTGCCGAATTTAACAGGATACTTCTTACCGGAAATAGTTATCTTTTCAATCATATTATGATATTACACTCTGTGTCCATTCTCCTGCTGCTTCCCAGCTAAAATTACCTTCTGCATTTTCACCATACATTCCGAATGAAAGTGCAACACCACTCCATTGTGCCGGGCCGGTAAATTCATAATCTCCGGCATTATCATTAGTAACTTTCAATGTTACTTCTGTGCCGGCAAGTAAATCCTCAACTACATTTTTAATATTGACAACCGGTACTCCTTCATTATCAAGAATAGCATACAGAACATTACAGGTTCCGTTTGCATCATAAGTGCCTTGTTTTCTTACGGCCCATCTTCCATCTGTTTTATTTCTTAATATTCTTGGAGTATGAGTGATATTAATATCATCACTAACCGCAAAAGCTACGGCCGTGCCATCAATAAAAAGAGTTATCTTCCCTCCTTCAAATACATAATTAGTTGCTGCCATTATTTTGCGTATTAAATGGTTTTACAATTTTTTTATTTTTTTTACCAATTTTAAAAGTCTCTGCTTTTCCTTCACTTATTAATTTATTAGCAAGTTCATTAATAAGTAAATGCCTTGAGCCTTTTTTCCAAACCTTATTTTTATTTTTCTTATTGGGTTTGTAATCTTCAAGTAAAATAATTTCTTTTGGCATATTTTTATTTTTTATCGTTTAAATCGTAATCTGTAATCCTGGCGTATATTGTGTTTATCTGAATTAAAATCGAGATCATCCGACTGATCTTGAAAAATTATACTCGTTATTTCAACAGTTCCAACAGTTCCCGAATAATAATCCAACTCAGTCCTTACACTTTCTGCCAATATTTCAGCATCAGCAAGAACATCAGAATAAACATCAATTATAAGATGTAAAAAATCAGCATGAGATAAATCAGATTTTGTATTTGATGGCTCTGTCCCTAATATTCTATAAACAACATAATCACCTGGTTTACCCTGTGGAAATTTATTAGGATAATTTTCTCTGGTTACACTATTTAACAGCGTATGTATAGCTTCATGAATCATTATTTATATACTTTTGGAACAGCCGATTTTAAATAGTTTACTGTTACCCTCGCAAGTTCCTCACGAATAAATCCAAATACTTTAATATTCGTCTGATCCCACGCTTTTTCAAAGAACTTATTAGCATTAATTCCGGTCCCTTTTCTTGCATATCCTGTAGTTTCTCCTTTTGATCTTGTTCTTTTACCGAATCCCTTAGTTCCTTCATGAATGAACCATCCATACCATCCCTGGTATGTAAATTTTTTCCCTATTCTTATTGCAACCCATATAGCGGCTCCTTTTCTGTTCTTATCATTTACTATTCCTACTGATTTACTTAAAGTTTTAGTTCTCTTAGGCGCATTTGCCCTTACTTGCTTTACAAGTATCCCTCCTCCTTTTCTTAAAGCTTTTAATTGTAATTTCCGAGTAATTTTACTCGGCAAAATACGCAAAGCTCGTTCAAGTTTTGGTAATCCTTTTATTTCAACAGTAGCAATAGGCATTTAAGGTACAAATTCATACGTGTAAATATAAACAGTACTGTCAGCGGAAGCATCAACATTCCATATCCGGAAACAAGTTTCATCCCAATCATAATCTATTAAAAATGATTTCCTGCGAATCGCTGACCCTTCAATCATTCTTGGAGCTGAATAATCACATAAAATAGAATCAGCACTGCCAAAAAGATAAAAAGTTGGTTTACTATCACCGGCATCCGGCCCTACACAAATATAAACATCACCGTCAAGATCAGAATAATCTACAAATACTACCTCTTCATTTAAACCAGGAATACATATCATAGTATCGTTATCAGCAGCAGGAGTTATCAGCGAATCTATTACCTGTTGTCCAAAGCAGGATATTGAAATTCCAAATATTATACTAATTATTAATTTTTTCATTGGTTATCTTTCTTTTTACATTCGATTGTCATTTTATGTCTGTCAGAATAATCAACATTAAGAATATCCCAATATTGCTTTTTCATATAAATCCTCATCTCCTGAGTTATTCCGGCATAATAGTGTGCTGTCAATTTAACTACTTCAAAACCTATTTTCTGTTGACTTTCCTCATTTTCACTACTTGATTTTTGTGCCACAGAAACCCATAATATACAATTTGTAGACCATGATAGTATTAATTCTCCTAACCCGTTTTTTTCTTCATTAGATTTTTCAATAATGACTTTTGTATCTAATTTTCCAATATTCATTATATCCAATCTTCTATATGATTCGATACTATCTGTTTATAACCAAATGGCAATTCATTAATCTGGGTTCCTGTCATCACCTGTTGAGGATTTTCAAAAAAATGCCCTATTAATAATAAAAGAGCCGAAATAATATCTCCCGGTATTTTATCAGCAGTCGCATAGCCGCAAGTAAAAGTAATTTGTACATTATTTAATTTATCCTGATTCAAGTCAGGAAAATCTCCGTTTATTAAAATCCTACCGGGATAAGAAAACAAATCACTATCATAATTTTCAGATGAATATTCACTCAATTCTGTTTCGCCATTGGGATAATATTTAATATATGAAATGGCAATAAGTGGTTCCTTATGAAGCAGAATATGACAATTTCTTCTTTTATTATACAAAGGCCAATCATCAAGATCGAGACACCATGTTGCAGATATTAACTGAATATTCGGACAATCTTTTTCAAATTGGTAACGGGCGCCATATATCGCCTGCTGCAATTTAGTATCATAACTCGTATCATCTTCATGAATACTACATTGAGTGCGTGCAGCCGGGAGTAAAACAGGCTCACTTGCAGGAGCTGTTACCAATCTATACATTATCCAAAAACAATTAATAAATCTATGCTTTCTACTGCTGTACCGGCTAAATCAATTGTCTTAGCTCCGGATGCTACATCAGGTGTATCAATATCACAAAAGGCAAGTAAACGTTGACCGGCAGTAAGATCAATAGACCATCCGTCTCCGAATAATTCATATCCGTTTGAAGCTCCGTCAGATAAAGTTATAGCCCCTGTATTCGTACTTGTAGGTATTGCTGAAATAATACGTACTTTTTTGCCCGTAGTAGCAATAGTATTGCCTCCTTTGTCTGATAAATCAGTTAGATCAATAGTCGCGGAACCGTCAGTCAATGCTACAGTGCCTTCATATACCAATTCTACATCAGGAGAACTATAAGCCGAATATCTTTCATCAAGGCTATGTTTATGAGTAATTTTATCATCATTAACATCTGATAACCCTAAATCCTCAATTACTTCGAGAATCATTTTTAATGATACGCTTTTTACTGAAGATGCCATTATTTCTTAATTTTTCGTTTGGGAGTTTCAATTATCGCTTTTTCTACTTCAGGTTCCGTTGCCTGTTCTGATTTCTTAGGATATAAATATTCCAAAACATCAAAAGCAATCTTCTCGGTTACACCTGAAAGCTTTTCAAGATTATCAATTTCCTTGATATTTTCAATAGAATCAAATCCAAGTTTATCAAATAATTCCCTGTGAGGGAATGATCTTGGCAGGCCAATTTCAGATCGAGGCTTATCAGCCCCAACCTGGATGGCATATTTTAACCGTATAAGTTCATTTGCCTGCTTTTCTTCCAAATCAACTTCATCATTGATAAAATAAGCAAGGCCAAATGATTTAACCGGGGATTTTACAAATTTAATCCTCATTAGTTTTCTGGTTTAATTAAATAATATGTCGCCCCTAATGTTGAAGTATGTGTCCCCGATGCATCATAAAATACACGATAAATAGGATAAGCAACGGTAGTAACCCACAATGTACTTGCAGCATCTACGGCCACTAATGTATCATTAGCAGCAAGCAAATCCGAATTACCGGAATTTAATGTTACAAAATTAGTTCCGTCGATACTTGCCTGCAATATAATATTCCCGGCAGTTGTACCTGTTAATTGTGTTGCTACTGGCTGTATCGCTAATTTGTAACCCTTTGTAAATCCTCTATAACCGGAACTTGTATATCCAAGTCCGATCCATACATCACCGGTGTTGGTAGCCGTATCTGTAGCTAAAACAAAAGTTGAAGCTCCCGTTTGTACTGATCCGGCATCATCTGTTCTTTGGCCATAAACCAATATAGTAGATACAAGTAGTATCGCTATTAAAATATACTTTTTCATTTTATTAATTTTTAAGATGTTTTTGCGTCTAAAATTGCTGCAAAGCTTTCTGCATGCATCACTGCTACATCGGCAAAAATATTAACAACCAGCCTTAACATTGCCTGAGTACTTAGAGAATAAGGATCAGGAAGTATTTCCATGCCTCCCCACTGACCAATTGCAAGATCACCCCAATTTCCAAATAAAATAGCACTACAAATACCACTTGCTGTTCCTTTGGTAAGTGATGAAGATACCAGGTTGGAAATACCAACAGGATAACCATTTATTTCGGTTGCATTTACAGGCCATACAAATAATCCGGAACCCTCATCAACTTTTGTTTGTTTCAGGCGTCCGCGAACTTTTGCATTTGTAACATAAGCCATGCCATTTACATCTGCATTATCTTGTGCAACTTCTGTTTCAAGCTCAATCATGTGATTAAGTGTTGCAAAACCCCCATTTGTGCCAATAGCTACTGAGCCAATATCTGCTGTTGCAGCTACTCCGGTAGGCGATCCTCCTGTTCCATCACCATGTAAAGCAGCATATTCAATACCATTATTCATCGCAGTCATAAGCCGTCTGCGTATTCTCGCTTCAATACTCGGTGAAGTTTGAATAAGCAACAAATTAGACAAATCAACGTATGTGCCAACTCTCTTCGGAGACATAGTTACCTGGGTAAGTGTTGGAGAACTCTCGGCTCCGGCATCAGTTTCACCTTCCCAGGTAGCAGTCGGAACTGTTAATTCTTTCGGAAATGCAATATTTCCTACCAGACCGGACATAAAATCAGCCCCTACTTTACGCAAAACAGAACGATCCCAAAGATACTCAATGAAATCCTTCAATTCAGTAGCTACTGCATAGCCACCTTCTCCAACAGTACCTGCAGTCATATCACGTTTTTCACGTTTACCACTCAGAACCATGAATGGAACAGCCAAAGCATTATCACGATAAGAAATACCTTCATTCTTACCCTGTATTCTAGCTTCTTTATCCATTTCGCTTTCAATACCATCCAACTGACCTTTACTTGCCCATTGGCGAACAGCTTTCAGAAATGAATATGACCGAACTTCTTTAACCTCTTTTTCTTTCTGAGATTCAGCTATTTTTCTGGCTGCCTGACGTTGTTTTTCCTGTTCAAGTTCTTCGGTAGCTTCAATAATACCATCAAGATCACGAATTTCTTCCAAAAGTTTTTCGTATTTTGTGGTTTCTTCGTCATTCAGATCGCGCTTTTCCTTTTTTTCATTCACGCAACCTTCAAGAAGTGCGGTCATTTCACCATCTTTAACCGCCCTTTCTTCTTTTAATTCCTTACTCGTTTTTGTGAGTGAGGGAGCATACTTTTTTTCTTTCATTATTAAATATGTTTCAGATTTAAAAATTCAACTTCTCTTTCTGCTAATCCTATCGGATAACTTTTTTCTTCTGCTTTTTCTTCTTTATTTAATGTTTTTTTAAACTCTTCCATACTTCTTTTAGCCACTGTAGTATCAGGATAAGCCGGAAAAACAACAGGAGAAAGATCATAAACCTTTCTCAGTTTGGTAATTGTGCGAACCATTACTCCATTTTCATCTTCTGACCATTCCTCACCATTTCTTTCAACTATAAATCCAAAAGAGGAACCTTTTATCTCTTTGCGTTCGATAGAAATTACCAAATCCTTATAAGTAGTCTTTTCAGAAGGCTCAACAGTATAACGAACTCCTTCATCCTCAACTTTAACTTTTAAAGTATCAGGACTGCGCCCAATTACAAAATTAGGATCATGATTTGTCATACTGACAGTATCATTCCAATCAATTTCTTTTACTGCTTCGGGTTTTATGATTTCCACAAACCCACCAAGATTTACAGATCGCTTGTCAAACACAATTCCAAGCCCGGTAATTCCCTTTTTACCTTCGGCTCTTTCTTCAATCTGAAATCCTGATTCTATTATTCTACGTTCAATTTCCATCTTTTTTATTATTTTTAATTTCTTTAGCAAGTTTTTTAGTAACAAGATCAACCATTTCATCGGTATAAACATTGACAGGCATCATAAACTGCTCTAATCCTTCTGCCGGATTCATATCTTCCAAAGCCCGCACTTCATTTCTATTCATCCATCCATCCAATACAGCACCATGATAAAATGCTGACCGTGCAGCACTGTCGCCTCGCATTAAACTGTTTATATTGAATTTAAAATAATGATCGACTTTTTCTTTCTCTGTTAATAGTTTATTTTTAGCTTCGAGTTCAAATTGAATAATCCAGGGCAAAAGAGTGTCCATTACATATTCAGTAGATTGATGTTCTATATTATTAAAATGAGCGTTTGCAAGATCCATAAGTTTATGAGGAGGTATTCTTGTCATTCTTGAAAATTGGCGAACAGTAAATTCCTGTTGTTCAATAAGCTGTACTTCACTCGGATTCAACCCAACTTCTTTAACTTCCAGCCCTGGTGCTAAAACATGAGGTTCATTTTTTTTATTATCTTCAATCCATTTACTTTTCAAGTGTTTTTCTACATCAGGATCAATACCTTTTGTCGACCCCTGTGCCGGAACCAATGCTACTTTTTTAAGCCCATTAACAAATTGATTGTTAGAATAATTCTGCGAAGCAAGCCCTCCTCCGATAATTTCTTTTGCTACATGTAAAAGCGGACGGCCTTTAATCCCATTATATCCGATCCCACGTATATGAAAAACATCTTCAGGCCTGAATGGATTATCAAAACCATGAACCCGATACCATAATTCATTATCAATAACATAAGGTTCAACATCTATTGGTTTTTCAATTAGACGTAATTCTATTGGTCGTGCGTTTCCATCCCTGATAACCAATGAATAACCATTACCCCAGCTTATAGCATGTATGATCATTGTTAACCGCCAATGAAAGCTATTAATAATTTTACTTGGATTTGTAAAAAGCAAATCACCGGATTGATGATTTACAGGTATTCGGTTTATCCCTTCTTTTTTAAAAACTCCACCTGATATTTTTGCAATATCTTCGCCAATAACTTTCAGCCCTGCATAATAAACAGGAAGAGTAAGAGCTGTTTCAGGACTAACAGAAATTCCCGAAGATGTAAATAAACCTAATAATTGCTGGAGCCACTCTTGTGGATTCTTAATAGAAGAAATCGGACTTGTAGCCGATCTTGATTCCCAGGATAATATCTCCCGGCCGAATAAATTAATTTTACCCATACAGGAGAACAAATAAATAAAATTTTTTTACAAAAAAACAATGATTTGTTAAGTGAATTGTTAAGTATTTTTACGATAACGGTGTAAAATAACCTGAAATGTTTGCCAGTTCTTGTATTTACGATGCCCAAATTTTAGCAGAAAATCACTTTCCGCAGCTTCATAAGCCTCCGGATAGCTGTCAAATTTAGGTAAATTTCTAAAATAAGCAGCTATGAAACTATCAAGATGCTGACTTTTGTACCTCATTTTGCATTCTTTTTCTGTAATAATCATTAATATCATCTTCAAATAAGTGCGCTAAATATTCACCAACTGCCATAACAGCAGCTACCATACCATCAACTTTCCCCTTGCTTTTACCTTTGTGTATTTTTCTGTTCCCTGCCGGATCAGTCCACAAAACAACATTTGAATTCATCCAACGCAAAACAGGATTACCACCATGATTTATTTCTTTCTCCATTACCAATGCTTCAAGTTCATTTATAGGCGGTGTCATTGAAATATATCCCTGCCTGAATCCTGTTAATTCCAATCCCATTTCTGTAAGTTTCTGACCTACTCCGAATTCGATATAAGCCGTATCAATACCTATGCTTTTTACATCAAAATTACTTAATAAATCATACATTTCCTGTGCTTCTTTATCCATATTGATATTTTCATTGCCCACAACTGATAAAAATCCTTGCTGATACCATGCCTGATAATCAATATCATCCGGATTTCCCTGTAATTTTGATTCTGGGATCCAAAACATACAGTATAAATCAATGGGCTTTTTATCTGTAAATAGACAAATCATGGCATTTATATCCACTCTCTTTGCCAAATCAATACCAACATGACATGGCCGGCCTTTTAAATCTTCTAATTTTATAGGATACTGATTGCATTTCATCCAGTTTTCATCCGATATATAATCAATTTCTGAACTACACCAGATATTTAAGTTCTTAGTTTTAAAATTATTTATTCGTGATGGATTATTTTTAGCATCCAAATATTCATCAGCTAAAAATTTCTTCAATGATGGTATGGCTTTTATCGAAGGGTTAGCTTTCAACCATGACTTTTCGTCTTCCCAATTATCACCCTCATCAAGCGTATAAATTATTACAAATTTATTATCTTGTTGTAAAATACCTTTTAAAATTTTAACACAAACAGCTCTTTCATTATGACACGCCCCTCCTATTGTTGTCCCTGCTGTTGTAATTGTTAATATATGAGGATTTCGCCTAGCTCCCATTGACGATTTCATAACATTCATCATACTATCATCTTTATGAGCATGATATTCATCATTTATACCAGCATGACAATTCAATCCATCCTGAGTATTTGAATCACTTCCAAGTGGTTTCCAAAAACTAAAAGTGGATTCATTGAATATTGATTTTGTATAGCAGGTAATAGATTCTTGTAGAAGAGGTGAAATTTTAATCATATTCTTTGCATCTGTAAATACAAGCCTTGCCTGGTCTTCTTTAGTGGCAAATGAATAAACTTCAGCTGCATTTTCTCCGTCAGCATCTAAAAAATATATCCCATTACCTGCAGCAAAAGCAGATTTCCCGTTTTTTCTCGCAACTTCAATATAAGAATAATTAAATCTCCTGGGATCATCAGAACTTTTTCTCTTTCCTTGTTGAATCTTCCATCCGAAAATATTCCAATTAACAAACATCTGCCAGGGCTGTAGTTCAAAAGTCCTGCCCGCAAACTCACCTTTATAATGCCTTAAAAATGAAAAAAACCGAATACTCTTTTCGGCTGCTTCTGCATCATGATAAATTCCCCTGTCTTTTCCTGTTCTTAAATCTTCCAAATAACGCTTAATAGATAATTTAGTCAATTCACAGGAAGGAATTTTACCAGATAAAATATCATCACAATATTTATGAACTATTCCCCGAATGCTTAAATTGTTCATAAGGATTTTTAGGCTTATTCTGATTGATAATTGCTGCCATTTTGATAAATGAACTTGGCGTCATTCCAAATTCTACACAAAGAGATTTTATATTTTTGAAAGCATTCTCTGCTATCTTCCGATTAGGATTGATTTCGGGTTTCATCTTACCAATAACTGAACCTTGTCGATTTACTAACTTCATTGATTTTATATATAATGAAATTTCAGAAACAAGAATCACAAATGTTTCAACATTGAATTCATTAATAACTCCATGATGAAATAGTCTATTGCCTAAATCATTATAAAAATCTTTCCCCTCTTTTGTCAGATAATCTGGAGGTTCCGGTAAAAAATCTAAAGGAGCTAATTCAGTGTCTCCACTCATCCTGCATGGTTGATCTGTCCCACGAAGTTTTTTAACTCCATCACTCAACCTTTTTTTACCACTTCCTGATCTTGCACCTCCTGACATATCTCAAACTTTTGAAATTGCACGAAAAAAAACGAAAG
>Ga0315543_1000779_pt1 | contig 37364 bp, 36 predicted proteins | sample SalMarSW160210MG_2_FD_203098 | JGI IMG/M metagenome (GOLD analysis project Ga0315543, IMG submission 203098) | Salt marsh sediment microbial communities from the Plum Island Ecosystem LTER, Massachusetts, United States - Salt Marsh Sediment SW1601-210 ...
GCCTATCCTGAGGTGTTACGAGAAAAACCGGCACCTGCGCGGCGTGGAGAATCTCATCCGCCACGCTTTCCCGTACCCAGCGGTGAATCCCGGAGAACCCGTGAGTGGCCATAATAATAAGGTCAACGTTACTTTTACCTACGTATTCGGCGGTAGTTTTGTCAGGCTTACCCACGATTACCACCGGTGTTATCTTAATTTTCCTGCCTTTGAACTGACCGGCTAGTTTCCCCAGATATTCCTCAGCCAGCCTGACGGCGTCCTGTTCAATATGTTCCCTATCTTCAGGGATGACCTGGGCTTCCAATCCACGGGATATATGAAAAGGCTTTACCACGCGTAAAAACACGATTTCATTGACGTGCGAGACCTTGATGAACCATTTCACATAAGGAATTACACACTCGGCCATCTCCGAGCCATCAAGCGGTACCAGTATCTTGGTATACATGCTCCATCCTCTCTAATACGACAAACTACGGGGAAAACGAGTTGACTACCCGTATTTATTATACACTAATCCCCCGGCTTGTTGCCGAAGAATACCTTGGTATGAGGCCAGGGTATCTCGATACCCACTTTATCAAACTCCTTCTTAATGCGAAGTCGCAACTGCCCCATGGCACTCCACTGCTGCAGGGGCTGAACGTCGCCCAGAACCTTGATGTCGATACCGGAATTACCGAGACTGTTCACCCTGAGCACCTGGGGAACCGACTTGAAAATCGGCTTCCACTCATCTTCCTCGGCCATCTCCTGGCAGACCCGGTTGATTACCTCGATGGCATAATCGAGGTCGGTACCGTAGGACACGGAGATATCCAGGTTGACCCTGGCGAAGTGCCTGGAATAGTTGCTGGCTACCCGTATTTCGCCGTTGGGTATGTGGTGCACGATTCCATCGAGGTCGCGGAGCACCGTCTTTCTCAGATTGATTTCTTCTACCAGTCCGGCGACATCAGCCACCCTGGCGACATCGCCTACCCGGTACTGGTTCTCCATGAGGATAAAGATGCCGGCAATGAGGTCTCTTATCAGGTACTGCGCGCCGAAGCCGATGGCAATACCAGCTACACCGAAGCCGGCCAGGATGGGGCCAATAGAAACACCGAGTTCGGAAAGTATCATGAAAATTACCAGCAGGATAATAATAATCCTGCCTATACCCAGGAATACACCCTGCAGGGTATCAGCCCGCCTCTTGAGCCCCTCCCGGCTCTCGCCTTTCCGAGGTCTCGTCATGATGCGGCGTACCAGCGGCGGTACAGTCTTTTTAAGGACAATCCAGAGCACAATCCCCACGACCAGAATAACAACAACCTTCAAGCCATGGGCGAGAAACCACGTCTTGACCATGTCCGGCACAGCGAGAGCTCGCTTGCCTTCCTGGGCCAGGGCGAGAGCCATAAAAGCCAGAACCATAATCACGATGGCAATTCCCTCTAAAGTCCAGAAGATAGCGTTGATATTACCCCAGAGCTTGTGCTGCCATTTTTCCGGCTCAATCCTGGAAAACCAGCCTCGAATTCTGTCATTAAAAAAGAGGAGTAAAACTACTACTACGCTGGCTAAAATGAGAATCCATATGCTGTTATCAGTAAACCATCCCCACATGATAGACCTCCTCCAATAACTAGATAGAGATATTATACAACAAAGAGCAAATCATATCCTGCCGGACTGAAATTCTTTTTCCCTCACCCCCTGTACTTTCAGGTGAACCTATCCCCCTGTGTCCCCTTCCCTTTGGTATTTATGAAGGGAAGGGGGAATAATATGAAAGAGGGGCTTCGCCCCTCTAATACACCCCTTAAGCATTATATACGGGCTGGCGCCCCCCCCCTTAGACGCCCCGCTTTTAAGGGTGGGAGAGGATATTGCGGGAAAAAATTAGGGGCGGATTGCTTCGCGGAGTTTACCCCGTACGCCGATACGGGGCTCGCAATGACAGGTATGGGGGAGGGGAATATTTAACAGGGATAAGCCGTGGATGATACGAGGGCGGCCCCGCCTACGCTAAAGCTACGGCGGGCAGGCGGGGTGGGAAAAGATAACTAAAAGGGGTGGGGTGGGGAGATAGCAGGTCTAATACAGCACCCTGTCGTCGCCGACGCGGCGGGTCACTTTTTCCCGGTCCAGGTACTCCAGCAGGGCCTGGGCATACTTGCGGCTGGCCCCGAACATGTCCCTCACTTCACCTAAACTTATCTTACCTTTATCCTTAATCTGGACCGTAATCTTCGCCAGCATTTCACCGTAGGCCGACTTTGAAAAGACAACGCTATCGCTGACTTTCACCACCCTGCCCTGCTCGATAAGCATGTTAAGCAGGTCGGGCTCAGGTATGAGTTCGCTGGGGGGAGCGTAAGGGTTATCCACCAGAGATTTCAAGAAGGCGTCGACTTTCGCCTGCTGCGTCGGGGTCAGCCGGACGCTGTGGGAGGGCAGGCGAAGATAGCCGCCGTCCTCGACGAGGCTACCCCGGCCAACGAGGTTGGCCAGCGCCGCCGAAACATAGCTGCCCAGCTTCAAACGGCTGGTCAACTCCACTTTAGGCATGCCGGTACGTGCCGGGAACTTACGATGATAGTCCGTAAGCACCGCCACCGCTTTTCCGACCAGGCGCTCCCAGCCGGCCGCCGTTAAGAGCAACCGTTGCTTGCCTTCACCCATGGCAACCAGCTGTCCCTGCTGAATAAGGGATTCTACGGCCGACCCGGCATCACCGGCCATAAGATTACTCTGGGCAATCAGGGCGGAAATCTCCAGTGGCTGCTTCGTCTCCAGCAGCGCCATGATTACCTCCTCGGTGGTGCCCTCTTCCCTCGCCTTCAGGTTCCGAATAACCTCCGGGCGCAAACGCCGCAGTCTTCTAGCATGGGCATCGATAATGCCGCCGCCACCCAGCGTCTCCATGGGCGAGCGGATAATATAGCGGTCGCCTTTGATGGCGGCTACCGGCCTGTCCAGCGCCAGCTGCGCCCAGGTAGAAGCTCCCGGCTTGAGCTCATCCCCTTCCAGCAGGCGCACCTTGGCCATCGTTTCCGCCGCGCCGGTATGAAAGCTGACCGTGGTACCGTGCCGCAAAGGACGCTGTAAATAAGAAATGAGACTGAGCTTCACCGTTACCATCCTGGTAGCCTTCAACCAGCCGGGCCTGGTGACGACGTCGCCGCGCTGCAACTGGGAGGTGTTAACCCCCACCAGATTCGCCGCCACGCGACTTCCGGGAGTAGTTGTTTCGATTTTCGATTTATGCGTTTGCAGTCCGCGGAGTCGCGACTTCAGGCCGGAGGGGGCAATCTCCACCTCCTGCCCTACCGAAAGCGTGCCGTCAATCAGCGTGCCGGTAACCACCGTACCGGAGCCGGACATGGTAAAAATTCTGTCGATAGGGAGTCGCGGCCGCCCCAGGTCGTGCCTGGGCTCGGTGGTATCCAGAAGCTCGTCGATGGCGGCTACCAGCTCCGGCAGTCCCTCGCCGGTCACCGCCGAGACAGCCAGAACGGGAGCACCTGATATAGACGTATCACCGATGATTTCCTCCACTTCCATCCTGACCAGACTCAGGAGCTCGTCGTCCACCAGGTCTTTCTTGGTGATAACGACAATACCACGCCGCACGCCGATTAAATCGAGGATGGCCAGGTGCTCCTTCGTCTGGGGCATCACGCCTTCGTTAGCGGCCACGATGAGCAAGGCCAGGTCGATGCCGCCGACGCCCGCCAGCATGTTCTTGACAAAGCGCTCATGGCCGGGCACGTCAACGATACCCACCTCCCGTCCGCTTGGCAGCTTGAGCCAGGCAAAACCGAGGTCGATGGTCATGCCCCGCTCCTTCTCCTCACGCAGGCGGTCGGGGTCTATCCCGGTGAGGGCTTGAACCAGGATTGATTTACCATGGTCGATATGACCGGCCGTACCCAGTACAAACATAATGAACCACTACTTACGCTTTTTCCCCTGACCAGCTACATCTCGAAGCGATTTAATTATAATGTCGTCTTCTTCCGGGAGCACCGTGCGCGGGTCGAGGAGGAGCACGTCTTCATTGATACGCCCGATGACCGGCACTTCCCGGAGGCGGAGTCGTTCACTGATTACCTTGGCTGTATTCTTCCTGCCGCCGCCACCGATAGCCACCAGTTTCGTCGGCAGACTACCGCCGGGCAGGCTGCCGCCGCCCACTACCGTCTCCCCCGGCACCACCCGGGCCATACCGCCGAGGACCTCCGCCCAGAGTCCGGCCCGCCGCTCGATATCTTTCAGCGGGGTGGCAATCATGCGCCACACGGGAATTTTTACCGCGGCTTCCTCTTTCAGGTAGTGAAGCAGAGTAACCGCCAGGCCGGCCAGTCGCGTTTTATCAATACGCACGGCACGAGCCAGCGGGTGTTTTCTGAGCCTGTCCACGTATTGTTTATCGCCGACGACAATGCCCGCCTGAGGCCCGCCCACGAGCTTATCGCCGGAGAAAAAGGTCAGTGCGGCACCGGCCCGCACACTCTGCTGAACCATCGGCTCCGGGGCGAGCCCGTACACAGTCGTATCCAGAAAGCAGCCGCTGCCCAGGTCGTCCAGAACGATGATACTATTCTTCCTGGCGATTTCCACCAGTTCTTCAAGGGTAACTTCACTGGTAAAGCCCACCAGGCGGAAATTACTGGAGTGCACCCGCATCAGGGCTACCGTCCGCTCGGTTATGGCCTGCTCGAAGTCGCGGGCATAGGTGCAGTTGGTCGTCCCCACCTCGACAAGCTTGGCGCCGCTCTGACGCATGACATCGGGGATGCGAAAGCCGCCGCCGATTTCTACCGCCTGCCCCCGGGAGACGACTACCTCTTTGCGCCGGGCCAGAGCCGTCAGTCCCAGAAGCACCGCCCCGGCATTATTGTTGACGACCAGTGCCGCCTCGGCCCCGGTGAGCTGGCACAGAAGCCCCTCGACGTGAACGAGACGCTCCCCCCTAGAGCCGCTCTCCAGTTTGAACTCAAGGTTGGAGTAGCCTTCACTGACCGCCTTCATAGTCGCCAGCGACTCCCCACTTAGGGGGGCGCGGCCGAGGTTGGTATGCAGTATCACGCCGGAGGCATTGACCACCCTCCGTAAGGTCGGTTTTTCCAGAGCTTCCAGCTGATTCAATACCGAATCTACTATCTCGTCCAGGGAAGCGCACGGCTTGCCCGCCGCTATGGACAGTCGCTCACTCTCCAAGCACTGCCTGATAACGCTTACCAGCAGGTCGTGCGGGTATTTCCCGGCAAGCTGGCTGAGCCTCTCATCGGAGAGGACCCTGTCCACGCCGGGTAGCTGCCGGAACTCTGTCTCCATAGGCCTTATTCTACACAATATATAATCATACTTCAAAGTGTAAACGTCTGGGGTATATAGTTTTATTAATTTATACCTCACCCCCTAACCCCCTCTCCAATCAGTTACAATGAACGAAACCCGAAGAAAATTTAATTGGAGAGGGGGAAGAAATTAAAAAGAGGGGCTAGCGCCCCTCTTAAACGCCCCGCTTCGGGGTTGGGGGGATATCGTACAGGATAAGCCAACATGATACGAGGACGGCCCCGCCTACGCTAAAGCTACGGCGGGCAAGCTGGGTGGGAAAAGATAACACTGAGGGACCAGGGGTGAGGTATAAACCATCACCCAAAACAGAACCAAGTTGACAGGAAATACGATTGATGATAAACTGAACAAAGTTTACTATTTTAGTCAACAATGGAGTCAGGATATTGAAACTTTCGACGAGAGCCCGTTACGGGACCAGGGCGCTTCTGGACCTGGCCCGGCACGGAGGGGAAAAACCGGTACAGCTGAAAGACATCGCCGGCCGACAGAATATTTCGCTGCACTACCTGGAGCACATCATCGCTCCGCTGGTGGGCGCCGGAATAATCAGGAGCACCCGCGGCGTTCGCGGCGGCCTGCGACTCACCAGGCACCCGAAAGATGTCAAGCTCATCGAGGTGATTCAGCTCCTCGAAGGTAGTATCACACCGGTGGACTGCATCAGCAACCCGGAAACCTGTGACCGTGCCGATATCTGTGTCACCCGCGATGTCTGGTGCGAGATGAAAAAGGCCATTGATACCGCGCTGGAATCGGTAACTCTGCAAGACCTGCTGGAAAAACAGAGGCGGAAAGAAACATCGGTAAAGCAGAGCGTATGACAAATAAGGTATAATTACAGTAGAAGCGAGACCTGAACGACTCTATTACCAGGGTGAAAAAGGAAATATTTTCGTGTTTAATAACCTGAGAGAAGACATCAAGACGGTATTTGCCAAAGACCCGGCCGCCAGAAGCGTGCTTGAAGCTATCCTCTGCTACCCCGGCCTGCACGCCCTCTGGGCACACCGCGTGGCGCATTATTTATGGCGACACAAGCTATATCTCATCGCCCGTATTATTTCACACATTAACCGCTTTTTTACCGGGATTGAAATCCACCCCGGAGCCAACATCGGCCGCCGCTGCTTTATCGACCACGGTTCCGGCGTGGTCATCGGGGAGACCGCCGAGATAGGCGACGATGTCCTGCTGTACCAGGGAGTGGTGCTGGGCGGAACGACCCTGGAAAAAAAGAAGCGCCACCCTACCCTGGGCAATGGCGTCGAGATGGGCAGCGGGGCCATAGCCCTGGGGCCCATTACCATCGGCGATGAAGCCAGGGTAGGCTCAAGCTCGGTAGTCATAAGGTCGGTACCGCCGGGAGTCACGGTCGTGGGTATCCCCGGTAGAGTAGTCACCAAACGCGAGAAACCGGCCATGGACCTGGAGCACGGCAAGCTGCCCGACCCGGTTTCCGAGGCTATCAGAGGCATCTTAAAAGACCATCACCGTCTGGAAGAACGATTGAAACAACTGGAGAGTTCAATCGGCACAAACTCTTCCCGGCAAGAATCAAAGGAGAAGCAAAAAGCGGAAAAGACACCCGTTGAAAGTCAGGTGAATCGGAAGGAGTCTAACGATGGATAAGTTCAGTCCCGTTGGGGAAAAAGAAATAACCCGCGCCATAGTCTCTGAGTTTACTACAGAATTTAACGAATACGTGGAAAGCGACTGTATTATTGTCGGCGGGGGCCCCAGCGGACTGGTCGCCGGCCGCGATATCGCCAGAGCCGGGAAAAAAGTGGTTATCATCGAACGCAATAACTACCTCGGCGGGGGGTTCTGGAGCGGGGGTTATCTCATGCCCAAGGTAACCGTAAGACACCCCGGCGAAAAACTGCTCGACGAGCTGAACGTCCCCTATAAAGTCGTCAGTGAAGGGCTGGCCGTCTGCGATGCCCCCCACGCCTGCGCCAGCCTCATTGCCGCTGCCTGCGCCGCCGGCGTTAAAGTTATAAATATGACCATGCTCGAAGACCTGGTGGTCAAGGAAGGGAAGGTATGCGGGGCCGTCATCAACTGGTCGCCGGTGGCTTCGCTGCCGCGGCAGGTAGCCGCCCTCGACCCGGTAGCCATCGAGGCGCCGGTCGTGATTGACGCCACCGGGCACGATGCCAGCGTCGTCAAAAAGCTGGAGCAACGCGGCCTGATTAAGACCAAGGGCGAAGGCGCCCTTTGGATTGAGAAGTCGGAAGACCTTATCGTGGAGCATACCGGGGAGTGCTTTCCCGGCTTAATCGTCACCGGCATGGCGGTCGGCGCCGTCTACGGACTGCCCCGGATGGGCCCCACCTTCGGCTCCATGTTCCTGTCCGGCGAAGCGGCGGCCAAGGTCACCCTTGAGAAATTGAAGTAATGAAGGTAGTCATAGCCATGAGCGGCGGCGTCGATTCTTCGGTAGCCGCCGTTCTTCTCAAAAGAGAGGGCCATAAAGTCGTCGGAGTGACCATGCGACTTATGCCCGGTGGCAACCAGACCGAGACCTGTGCCGGGCAGGTCGCCCGCAGACTGGGAATACCCCACCATGTCATGGATTTCAGGGATATCTTTGCCCGACGGGTTATTGATAATTTCTGCCGGGAGTACAGCCTGGGCAGAACACCCAATCCCTGCGTCCGGTGCAACAAGGATATCAAGTTCGGTATTCTGTGGGAACGGGCCAGAGAGCTGGGCGCCGACTTTATCGCCACGGGACATCACGCCAGGGTAGAGCGGGACGGGAATACCGGAAATTACCTGCTGAAGAAGGGTGCCGACAAGCAGAAAGACCAGTCCTATTTCCTCTGCCAGCTTGACCAGGAACAGCTAAGCCGTGCCATGTTTCCCGTAGGCAACCTGACCAAGGACAAGGTGAGGCAAATCGCCCGTAAACTGAACCTGCCCGCTGCGGGTAGGCCGGAAAGCCAGGAAATCTGCTTTATCCCCGATGACGACTACCCCGGGTTCCTGAAAAATCACATCACCGGAGATACCGCACCGGGGCCGATATTCGACCGGGAGGGTAATACCCTGGGACAGCATCAGGGACTCATTTACTATACCGTAGGCCAGCGCAAGGGATTAAATATAGCCGCCGCCGAGCCGTTGTATGTCACCTCCATCGAACCTGACCGAAACGCTATCATCGTCGGGAATAAAGAGCAGACGTACGGTACAGAGCTGGTAGCCGGTAACCTGAACTGGATAGGCATAGCCAGACCCGAGCACACTATTAAGGTAAAAACCAGAATCAGATACCGCTACGCGGAGGCGGATGCTTCCGTCACTCCTCTGGATAACGATAGTGTTTATGTAAAGTTTAGCGAGCCGCAGATGGCCATTACCCCCGGCCAGACAGTCGCCTTCTACGACGGGGATACCGTCATCGGCGGCGGGACGATAATGAGACAGGGAAGGTAATATGACCGCGATAATCGCTGTTTGTCAGAGTGAGAAGAAAGGCACCAAAAAGAAACCCGCAGCTGTAGTTACGATAAAAGAAAATTACGGCATCGTCGGCGACGCTCATGCCGACGGCACTACCCACCGCCAGGTAAGCCTGCTGGCCATCGAGAGCATTGATAAGATGCGCGGCAGGGGCTTCGATTTACAGCCGGGGGACTTTGCGGAAAATATCACCACACAGGGCATAGACTGGGTATCGCTGCCCATCGGCACCAGAATCACGGTGGGTGACAGGGTCGTGCTGGAGATGACCCAGATTGGCAAGGAATGCCACGCCGCGTGCGCCATACGAAAGCAGGTAGGCGACTGCATCATGCCGCGCGAAGGAATATTCGCCAGGGTGATCCGGGGCGGGGATGTCAAAGCGGGCGACCCTATTAAAATAGCGGAATGATATGAATGACAGGGCAAAATGGAAAATAGAATCCTGAAGAAAGTCGAATACACCAAAGTCAACGGCGGATGTATCACTTCCAGCGAAAGAATCGTCAGGGAGACCGCCCTATCGATTAACATCGACGGGGAGCATTTCGCCACGGCGATGCTCATGGCCACGATGGAAAAGGAGTTCGTCATCGGGCACCTGTACGCGCAGGAAATCATTAACAGCGCGGGGGATATAGCCTCGATAACAATTGAAAATCACTTCGCCGAGGTAACGCTGTCAGGAAAAAGGAGAAAGGCAGTCCCAGGAACAGTACACTCCGACTTAAAAGTGCGTAAGGAGGACGTCTTCGACTGCGTCCGGGCTATTTTAAAGTCGGAAGTGTTCGCCGAGACCGAGGCGGTTCACTCCGCCGGTCTCTTCCTGCATGGGAGAGACCCCGTCTGCATCGCCGAAGACCTGGGCCGGCACCACGCCCTGGACAAGGCAATCGGCCACGGACTGCTCCATAATGTCGATTTCAGTCGGACGCTGGCCGCCTCCACGGGAAGGCAGCCTTCCGAGATGATTTTAAAGTGCCGCAACGCCGGTATCCCGATAATCGCCACCAAGGGGGTGCCCACCACGCTGGCCGTGGAAATCGCCGGGGAGGCGGGGATAACCATTACCGGACTCGTCAGGGGAAATACCATGATAGTGTATTCCCACCCGGAAAGAATAGAGTGACGCCATGAGTAAAGATTTTTCAGTTCCAAGCTCAAAATTAATGGAATGCCGGAAACTGGCCGACGGCAATTTCTCCGGGGCCGAAGTCAGCCTGGTAATTGAAAAAGAACTGCCTATATTTGTCAACGGCGAGCATTTAATCACCGCCTCGATAGCCCCGGGAATGGAGAGGGAATTCGTCACCGGCTACCTGTTCGGCCAGGGTTTTATAAATAGCGTGAAAGAAATATCATCTATAGAGGTAGATGGCAATGCCGCGAAAGTGACGTTAACCAGTGCCGGAAAGGTATCGCTGAGCGCGGAAAAAACCAGCTACCGCATTGTGTCGGGTGGCGGCCGGACCGCGTATTCCGAAGATACGGGCCTGACCGAGATAAAGACCCGCCTGAAAATCGGTAAAAAAGTGATATACCGGGCGATGAATACCCTTTTCGAAAAAGCCGATATGTACCGGGAGACAGAGGGCGTGCACGCCGCCGGACTCTTTACCGCCGAGGCGGAGCCGGTCTGCATCGTGGAAGATATCGGACGGCACAATACTCTCGATAAATTGACAGGCTACGGCCTGATGAACAGTATCAATTTCGGCAATACGTTTTTGGTCTCGACCGGCCGGATGGCCTCGGAAATGGTGACTAAAATCTGCCGGGCCGGAATCCCGGTGGTCGCCACGAAGACGGCCGTAACCGACAAAGGACTGGAAATCGGCAGAACGTGCGGGCTGACCATCATCGGCTTTGTAAGGGATATCGGCACAAAAATTCAGACGGATATGGAAGAAAGAATTATCAACGAAGCGGGCATGAAGATTTACGCCGGCGCCGAAAGAATACTCTGTGAATAGAGCAGGATATAAGGTAAAATGTATATAGGATAAAGACCCTGAAAGACGGAGATCAGTATGGCTAACAGTCGAGATAATTCTCTGGAAGAGCAAATCCTGAAACTCAAAAAGGAAAGGAATGCCGTCATCCTCGCCCATAACTACCAGCGCGGCGAGGTGCAGGACATTGCCGACCTCGTTGGCGATTCGCTGGAGTTGAGCCAGAAGGCCGCTAAAAACGATGCCGATGTAATCGTCTTTTGCGGCGTCCATTTCATGGCGGAAACAGCGTCCATACTCTCGCCGGACAAGACCGTGCTGCTGCCGGACGCGAGAGCGGGGTGTCCCATGGCTGACATGATTACCGCCGAGCAGCTGCGACAGAAAAAGAAGGAACTCCCCGATGCCACCGTGGTCACCTACATCAACTCCACCGCCGGGGTCAAGGCGGAATCGGACTACTGCTGCACCTCCGCCAACGGGGTCAAGGTTGTCGCCCAGATTGATAACGATGAGATACTGTTCGTCCCGGACCAGTATCTGGGGAAATTTATCATATCCAGGACAGGCAGGGAAATGACCCTCTGGCCCGGCTACTGCCCTACCCACGTGCAGATACTGCCCGAGGATATCCTCAAGCGTAAAAAAAAGTACCCACAGGCCAAGGTGGTGGTGCACCCCGAGTGCCGACCCGACGTTATCGCCCTGGCCGACGAAGTCCTGAGCACCAGCGGTATAATACGCTACGCCGGCCGGGAAGATGTCAGCGAGCTGGTTGTCGGCACCGAGGTGGAGATTCTACACCGGCTCACCAAGGAGAACCCGGGTAAAAAGTTCATCCCAGCTTCCAAAAAGGCCATCTGCCCCGATATGAAGCTCATCACTCTCGACAAAATTTTGCACTCTCTGGAGACAATGACTCCCGTAGTAAAAGTCCCCGAAGAAATACGAGTTAAAGCCAAGGCGGCCGTCGACCGCATGCTGGCGATAGTGTAAGAAAATGGAACAGCATAACTACATCGTCGTCTTTATTACCGCCAGAGATACCGAAGAGGCACAAAAGATAGCCAAGATGCTGCTCAAGCGGAGGCAGGTCGCCTGTGTCAACATCGTGCCGGAGGTTAGTTCACACTTCTGGTGGCAGGATAAACTCGATTCGGCCAAAGAAAGCCTCCTCGTTATCAAGACCAAAGACTCGCTGCTGCCGGACATTGTGAAGTCGGTCAAGAAGATTCACAGCTATGGCGCCCCGGAAATAATCGCTTTACCAATCGTCGGCGGCAACCAGGACTACCTGGACTGGATAGACAGCGAGGTAATCTGAAACAGAGAGGTAACGCAGCATGCTTACCGAGCGAGAATTACAGCGGTACGACCGGCAGATGATGATATACGGCTTCGGGGATGAGGGGCAGGAGAAGCTCAAGAAGGCGAAGGTATTCATCGCCGGCGCCGGCGGACTCGGCTCGCCGATAGCCATCTACCTGGCCGTTGCGGGCATCGGCACGATACGGATTGTCGACCACGATACGGTGGAACTCAGTAACTTGAACCGGCAGGTCCTGCATCAGGACGAAAATATCGGCGGGGAAAAGGCCGCTTCGGCGGTGGCGAAGCTGCAAAAATTAAATCCGGATGTCAGGATAGAAGCTATATCGGAGACGATTACCGATGACAATGCCTCGCAGCTGGTGGCCGACTCCGATTTAATCGTCGATGCCATGGACAACCTGCCGACCCGATACCTGCTGAACAGGACAGCCATTCAGAAGGGCATACCGTTCTTCCACGGCGCCGTTTACGGCTTCGAAGGCAGAGCCATGACGGTAATACCGGGAAAATCGGCCTGTCTCAACTGCGTCTATCACGGCGCTGCCGTGCCCAGGGAGAAATTCCCGGTTATCGGCGTGACGCCGGCGGTCATCGGCTGTATCCAGGCCACCGAGGTTATAAAATACATCACGGGACTGGGCGAGCTATTGACCAACCGGCTCCTGAACTACGATGCCCTGAGTATGAAATTCACCGAGTTTAAGGTCAATAGAGACCCCACCTGCGAGCACTGCGGCAATTTACAAAGCGGGTGATTAATTAATGAGCGTAGAGATAGCGCTTTCCTCCATTTTCGCCAGATATTCCGACAACCAGCTGAATATCAAGGTAGAAGGTAACACGGTCGGCGAATGTTTTAAAGACCTTTTCCGGCAGCACCCCAACCTTGAGAAGATGCTGATGACCAGGGAAGGCAAGTTACAGCGCGCCTATGATATCTATATCAACGGGGAAAGCACCTACCCCAGGGAAATGACGAAACCGGTCAAGGACGGCGACAAACTGAACATCGTGTTTATTATCTACGGCGGCTAGACCGTAGCCACCTCCCTTTCTGTTCCACTCTCACCTGTTCGTTGGTTGTTTGGTAGCTTGAAAGAAAATCTTCGCGGAAGGCATCGAAAGTGCCTTCAAGGATAGAGTTTCTTATTTTCCCCATCAGGTTAGCGATAAAGCGTAGGTTATGGACGGTGGCCAGCCGCAGGCCGAGAAGCTCATCGCTGCGGAACAGGTGGCTCAGGTAGGCGGTGGAAAAGGTGCGGCAGGTATAGCAATCGCAATCGGGGTCGAGGGGCTTTTCCATCCTGCGGTAAGTCGCCTTGCGGATATTTATTCGTCCCTTACCGGTAAACAGAGCACCGTTGCGGGCGACGCGCGTCGGCAGGGCGCTGTCGAAGATATCGATGCCCCGCGCCACCGCCTCGACGATATCCTCCGGCGAGCCGACGCCCATGAGGTAGCGCGGTTTTTCGACGGGCAGCAAGGCGGACGTTTCCTCCACCATGGCGAAAGTGGTCTCTTTAGGCTCGCCGACACTCAGGCCGCCGATGGCATACCCGGGGAAATTGAGCGCCGTCAGGTACTCCACCGACTGCCGTCTCAGCTCCGGGAACATGCCCCCCTGGACGATGGCGTAAAGGGCCTGGTCTTTTCTTTTTTGGGTTTTAAGGCACCTCTCCGCCCAGCGGTGCGTCCTGTCCATCGCCCTCCGTACTTTTTCCTGGCTGTCACCGTAGGCGGTACACTCATCCAGCACCATCATAATGTCGGCGCCGAGCGACTCCTGATATTTAACCGCCAACTCGGGCGTGAGGAAGTGCTCGCTGCCGTCGATATGGGAGCGGAAGGTAACGCCTTCATCGGTGATTTTACAGAGGGGGGCCAGGCTGAAAACCTGGTAGCCACCGCTGTCGGTCAGCACGGCGCTGTCCCAGGCCATGAACCGGTGCAGGCCGCCCATCTTCTCGATGACATCGATGCCCGGCCTCAGGTAGAGGTGATAGGTGTTGGCCAGCACCATGTTAAAGCCGATATCTTTGATTTCCCGGGGGGTGAGGGTCTTGACCGTAGCCTGACTGCCCACCGGCATGAACACCGGCGTAGGCACCGTACCGTGCGGCGTATAAAGCTCCCCGGCACGGGCGCCGCTAGAGGTTTTTAATAAATTGAAATGCTTTTCGGGCAACTCTAAGCTCCTATTTTAGAACCCTCCCCCTGTATCCCCCTCCCTTAGAAAGGGAGGGGGAAGAAAAAGAAAGAGGGGCTGGCGCCCCTCTTAGACGCCCTACTTTTTTCCGGGGGCTTCGCCCCCTCTTAAACTCCCTGTAAGAATCACTTATATCAGGCGGTTGGCGATGATGCTGCGGTGCACCTCGGAAATGCCGACGTAAATCTCGGTCATCTTGGCATCCCGGTAGAGTCGTTCCACCGGCAGCGACTTCATCGTGCCGTAAGCGCCGTGAATCTGCATCGCCATGCGGGTAACGTCCACGGCTACCTGAGAGGCGAAGAGCTTGGCCATGGACGACTCGTACTGAATGCTTTGACCCTGGTCGCGGAGGAAAGCGGTGCGGTAGACCAGCCAGCGGGCGGCCTCGATTCGGGCAGCCATCTCCGCCAGCTGTTGCTGTATGGCCTGCATTTTAGCGATAGGCCGGCCCATGGCTTTTCTCTCCCGGGCGTAGTCAAGCGAGAGCTCCAGCGCGTTCTGGGCCACGCCCACGCCCTGCACGGCCACGCTCAACCTCTCCACGCTTATCGCCTCCAGCAGGATATCGAAGCCCTGCCCCTCTTTACCGATGAGATTTTCCTGCGGCACGTAGACACCGTCGAGATAAACCACTGATGTCCCCAGTCCCCTCAGTCCCATGGTCTCGCAGGGCTCACGGAGGGTAAATCCATCCGATGAAGAATCGACGATGAAAGCGTTCAGGCCTTCCTCCTTTTCCCTTCGGGCAAAGAGGAGCACCACGTTCAGCACCGGGGCCAGCGCCATGAACTGCTTCTGTCCGTTAATAACAAAACCTTTACCTCTGGGGCGGGCAACGGTGGTAATCGCCCGGGGGTCCGAGCCGGTATCGGCCTCGGTAAAGCCGATGCCGCCCAGCCACTCCCCGCTGGCCAGAGGCGTTAATAAACGCTTTTTCTGTTCCTCGGTGCCGAAGCGAAAGATGCCTTCTTCGGGGACGGTGTTGACCGACATGATAGCGCCGACGGTCATTGAGGCCCGGCAGAGCTGTTCCAGCACCAGAACAAAGCTGATATAGCTGGCGCCGCTGCCGCCGTACTCGGCCGGATACGGCAAACCCTGAAAGCCGCGCTTGCCTATCTCCCTGGCCAGGTCGATGGGGAACTGGCCGCTGCGGTCAATCTCCGCCGCCTTCGGCAGAACCTCTTTAACGGCGAAGTCCCCGGCCAGACTCTGCAGCATCTTCTCCTGTTCACTCAGATTGAAGTCCATTTTATCTCTCCGTAAATCTTATCCCAGAAGCCAGATATCCAGGCACATGACCAGGAATATCGCTCCCAGGTAGGGGAAAGCCGAAAGCCGGTACAGCCTCCAGGCATCTTGAGTCGCGCGGGAAACGACCAGTCGAAAACCGGCATAGACCATAACGATGCCCAGTATATTGGCCAGCGCCAGATACAGCCAAGAGAAGTCGCCGACGAAGTAAAGGGCGAGGGAAGCCGCGTAGAGCACCAGAGAGAATACCAGCAGCACCCTGACAGAATCCCTGACCTCCAGATTGACGGGAAAGTAGTTCAGTCCCGCCTGCCGGTAGTCTTCCCGGTGGGCGATATTGACACTCCATACGTGCAACGGCAGCCAGGCGGCAATCAGAACACACAGAAGCAACAACTCCCAGCTTAGAGTCTGCCTCATAGCCAGCCACCCCATCAGAATCGGGGCGCAGCTGGCGAGTACACCCTGAGGGTAAACACAGGTCACCTTCTTACGCCAGGTCGCGGCGACCAGCGTGCCGAAGGCATCGGCCAGGAAAACGAAGGGGTGCAGATACCAGGCCAGAGCCAGCCCAATAACAATCAGACCGATAATCAAAGGCAGCACCTTCCGATGGGGATAAATAGCCTTTGACGGCAAAACCCGTAAACAGGTGCGCTGCATACGGGCATCGATATTACGGTCGAGATAGTTGGTTAGCCCGTTAGCGCCAGCCGAGGCTATTAAAACCGCCGCCAGAACAAGGCCGAGACGGGGCGTAAGCTGTCCCTGGCCGGCGATAACCGCCGCACAGAACCCGATAAAAGCCAGCAGGACACTGGGCAGAGGCTTCAACACCTCGACATAATTAACCACCCTGCTAATCGCCGGGCCTCTCCTTGATGACAGGCCTGATTTTTCACGTCCCGGTGCGGCTATTTGAGAATAATCTAATGCCATAAATACACATCAATTATACACAATATGCTCAACTCAGGCTAGGACAGGAACAGTTATCTTAATTTTGAAATATCAGTTGTATTTACTATACAGCCGATATTGTATTAATATATGGGTAGTGAAGGCAAAAATAAAGGAACTACTGGGCCAGAGGCAGAAGCGGCGTATTACCGACGCTGACCGTGTGCCGTCGGCTGTGTTACTCCCCGTGTATGAGAACGAGGGACAGTACCACATCGTGTTCATCAGGCGAACGGACACGGTCAAGACACACAAAGGCCAGATATCCTTCCCCGGAGGGACCCGGGAAATCAGCGACGGGACGCTGCTGGATACGGCCATCAGGGAAAGCTGCGAGGAGATAGGCCTGCTCTCCGAGGATATCGAGGTCCTGGGCGAGCTCGACGACGAGATAACGACAACGTCAAACTACATCGTCACCCCTTTTGTCGCCATGATACCCTGGCCGTACTCGTTCGTCATAAACAAAGGCGAGGTCGACGAGATAATTAAAGTACCCGTGACAGCGCTCCTGGACAAGGACTGCCTGAAACCGGATACCGAATTTCTCAACGGCAAAGAGTTCGAGTCTTATGCCTATCACCACAAGGGGAAGGTAATCTGGGGCGCCACCGCGCGCATACTGAACAAATTCCTGGAAATTTTCAGACAGATATCGTAACAGGCCGGAATTACCGGGGCTTTCATTAACCGGCGGCGAGGATGCAGTCCTTCAGGATGATGTTCTTACTGTAGCCGTCGTATTTTCCGCGTACCGTTACCGACTGCCCTTCTTTGAGACGGCTCATCTCAGCTACGCTCTCCTTACCGAAGGTGCACCGGACGCTCCACAACATTTTTTTCTGTGAGCCGGCAAGTACAATATAGCGAACGTCAATGTGGTCACGAATGAATACCTTGCTCACCATTCCCTTTACCGCCAGCGTTTTACCCGTTAACTTAGTGTGCGTCCCTACCATGTTCTCCCGGTAAAGCTCATCCAGCTGGTCGACACTTATCTCCACGCCGTCCGCTATTTCTCTAGGCTTCGGCACTGTCACCGGAGCTGGTTCCTGTTCTGGCTCCGGTTCCGGCTCAGGCTGCGCCTTGGGCTTTCGTCCTCGCCTGGGTTTCGGTTCTGGCTCCGGTTCTGGCTCTGGCTCCGGTTCTGGCTCTGGCTCCGGTTCTGGCTCTGGCTCCGGTTCTGGCTCTGGCTCCGGTTCTGGCTCTGGCTCGAATTCGGGTTCCGGCTCCGGCTCGAATTCGGGTTCCGGCTCCGGCGCTACCGACCTCCAGGCAGAGCTCCGCTCCTCCTGAATCTCCTTGAATGTCTTATCTATCTTCTTATAAGCCCGGGACAAAAGCGGATAACCGCACCACTGGCAAACCCAGTCTTCAGTGCGCATAGTCTGACGGCCACAATTAGGACATGACGGCATAGAAATTCCTCACCCATAGATTACACGTGATAACGGCAGCTTGTCAACTGGTAAAATAGTACTAGAAACAAAGTCATTCGCGGTGTAATTTGTCCAGAATATTACTGATAATCAGTAATATAGTTAACATCCCAGTATTAACTTTTCTTATTATCTCTTGACATATTACCTGAAAAGATTTATAATATAACTAAGTTTATTACGGAGAAAATACATGGCCGGTAAAAATTTCTATGACATACTGGGGATTAAGAAGGGTGCCAGCGACAAGGAAATCAAGCAGGCCTACCGCCGGCTGGCGCGCAAGTATCACCCCGATGTCAATCCGGGTGACAAGTCCGCCGAGGCCACGTTCAAAGAGATAAACGCCGCCTACGAGGTGCTTTCGGACAAGGAGAGCCGGCAGAACTACGATAAATACGGCGATAAGTGGCAGTATGCCGACCAGTTCGAACAGGCCGCGCGGCAGCAGTCGCAACACTGGGAATATTCTCCAGGCGGCGGTGCCAGCTACCACTTCGGCGGGGATACCGGCGGGCTGGACAGCATCTTTGAGGAGCTGTTCGGAGGCGCCCGAACCCGCAGCTTTCATCGCCGTTCTCAGCCGAGACGCGGACAGGACCTGGAATCGCCAGTAGAGATAACTCTGGAGGAAGCCTACAGCGGCACCAACCGCACTATCAGCCTCCAGATGGAAGAACCGTGCTCGGCATGTAAAGGCAGCGGGATGATTCAAAACCTGCCCTGCTCGGCATGTCGCGGTGCCGGTGTGGTAGCCAATATCAAACGACTCGAAGTGAAGATTCCAGCCGGAGTGACCACCGGCTCACGGGTACGCATCGCCGGTAAGGGGCAGCCGAGCTATAGCGGCGGCACCAGCGGAGACCTTTACCTGAAAATCACGGTAAGACCGCATCCTAAATTCGAGCGCCACGGTGATAATCTGCATGTCAATGTCCCGGTACCCCTGGCTACAGCCGTCCTGGGCGGTGAAGTCCAGGTGCCGACACCCAGGGGCAAACTGGCACTAAAGATTCCACCGGAGACCCAGAACGGGCGCGCCTTTCGCCTCGCCGGACAGGGTATGCCCCGCCTCGGCAAGTCCACCAGGGGCGACCTTATGGCCAAAGTAAATGTGGTTTTACCCACGGAACTATCCGGCAAAGAAAAGGAGCTATTCAGGCAACTAAGCGAGATACGCCCGGCCTGATAACAAGTTGAGGTGACTATGAACAGAGACAGATACGATACCGAGCCCCGCTACGTGATAAGCGTGGCGGCCAGGATGCTGGACGTACAGACCCACACCCTGCGCTACTACGAGAGGGTCGGCGTCATCGAACCCTGCCGCTCCCGGGGAAACGTCCGCTTGTACTCGGACAGGGATATCGCCGTCCTCCAGAGAGTCAAAGCTCTGGTGGACGACATGGGTATCAACCTGCCGGGGGTGGAAGTGATTCTGCGCATGACGGAGCGCGTGGGGGAGCTGCAGAACGAACTGGAACAGGCTCAGCAGGAGATAAAAAAATTGCGGGGAGGTAAGTAACCATGAGGCAGGAAAGATTCACCGAACAGGCACAGGAAGCGATACAGGCATCCCAGCAATTGGCCATGCAGTACAAGCACAGCCAGTGGGATGTGGAACATATTCTGTTATCCCTGCTCATTCAGCAGCAGGGATTGGTCGGCGAAATACTGAAGGAACTGAAAGTCGATATTGAAGCCCTGAGGAACAAGGTGGAAGAAACGCTGGAGAGGACACCCAAGGTTGCCTACCAGACAGGGCAGATTTACGCCACCCCTCGTATCGCCCAGCTCATGCAAAAGGCCGACGAAGAAGCCCAGAGGCTCAAGGACGATTTCATCAGCACCGAGCACCTGCTTATAGCCATGGTCAGCGAAACCAAGGGTGAGGCGGCTGATATTCTTCATAACGCCGACATCACCCAGGAGAAGGTATACGCCGCCCTCCAGAAAGTACGCGGCGGACACCGTGTCGATGACGCCCGCGCCGAAAGCAAATACCGCTCCCTGCAAAAGTACGGCCGCGACCTGACCGAGTTCGCCCGCCAGGGCAGGCTCGACCCGGTAATCGGCCGCGACGAGGAAATCAAGCGGGTGATGCAGATACTGATGCGGCGCACCAAGAACAACCCGGTAATCGTCGGTGACGCCGGTGTCGGCAAGACGGCCATCGCCGAAGGACTGGCCCAGAAGATAGCCGCCGATGATGTTCCCGACTCCCTCAAAGGGCGTAAAGTCATCGCCCTGGACATGGGCGCACTGGTTGCTGGCAGCAAGTTCCGCGGCGAGTTCGAGGAGCGACTCAAGGCGGTCATTGACGAGGTTAGAGAATCTCAGAAAGAAGTTATTCTATTCATAGATGAGATACATACCGTCGTCGGCGCGGGAGCCGCCGAAGGCTCCGTTGATGCCAGCAACATGCTCAAGCCGGCGCTGTCCCACGGGGAACTGCAATGCGTGGGCGCCACGACCATCGATGAATACCGTAAACACATTGAGAAAGACAAGGCGCTGGAACGGCGCTTTCAGCCGGTCTTCATCAACGAGCCGAACCTGGAGAACACCATCGAGATTCTCAAAGGCCTGCGGCCCAGGTACGAGGCACACCACAAGATAAAAATCACCGATGAAGCCCTGGAGGCCGCCGCCAAGCTAAGCCAGCGCTATATCTCCGACCGGCATCTGCCGGACAAGGCCATCGACCTCATCGACGAGGCCGCCAGCAAATCACGCATTGACACCGAGAGTGCTCCACCCGAGGTAAAAAAACTGGAGCAGCGTATCAAGCACCTCGTTAACGAGGAAGAGGCGGCTTCGCAGCGGCAGGAATACAAGGAGGCGGCCGAACTTAAGGCGGAAAGGCTGAAGCTGGAACCGGAGTATAACAAGGCCAAGAGCGAATGGCTCCAGAAGGAGAAGATTGACGAAGAGGTAACCGCCGAGCATATCGCCAGGCTGATTTCCAACTGGACCGGCATCCCGGTTTCCCAGATGCTCGAGGGTGAAGCCCAGAAGCTACTCCACATGGAGGAACGCATCCACGAGCGACTTATCGACCAGGAGGAGGCGGTGGCGGCTATCTCCGAGGCCATACGGAGAAACCGGGCCGGACTCAAGGACCCGAGACGCCCCATCGGCAGCTTTATGTTCCTGGGGCCGACGGGAGTCGGTAAGACCGAGCTGGTACGCACGCTGGCCTGGTTCCTGTTCGACGATGAGAACGCCATGGTGCGACTGGACATGTCGGAATACCAGGAGAAGCACACCGTATCCCGCCTTATCGGCGCCCCGCCCGGATACATCGGCTACGACGAGGGCGGCCAGCTTACCGAGGCGGTGAGACGCCGGCCCTTCCGCGTCATCCTGCTGGACGAGGTTGAGAAGGCACATCCCGAGGTCTTCAACACCCTGCTCCAGATTCTCGACGACGGCCGGTTGACCGACGGCCAGGGACGGACGGTGGACTTCAAGAACACGGTGGTCATCATGACCAGCAATGCCGGCGTGGAGCTTATCAAGCGCGAGGGGCAGATGGGCTTTGCCACAGCTAAAACCGAAGCTAAAACCCAGAAAAGCTACGAGGCCATGAAGGAAAAAGTGATGGCCGAGGTCAAGAAGCTCTTCCGCCCGGAATTTCTGAACCGGCTGGATGAGATTATCGTTTTCCACGAGCTTTCCGAGGAGCAGCTCAGAAAAATCGTCGACCTCATGGTCAAAGACCTGCAGGACCGCCTGGCGGAACGCAAGCTGAACCTTGAGCTGACGGAAAAAGCCAAATCATGGCTGGCACAGGAAGGCTACGACCCCATTTACGGTGCCCGCCCGCTGAGGCGAGTCATCGAGCGCTACGTGGAGAATCCTCTGTCCAGCCAGGTGCTCAGGGGCGAACTGAAAGAAGGCGATACGGTCAGGGTCGACCTCCGCAAGTCCGGCCTGACCTTCAAGACCAAGGCGGCGGCTCAAGCCGCCGCCTGACGCGAAAGACCCCAAGGATGATAACATAACTTGCTGTCATAGTCGGGCTTGACCCGACTATCCAGACCCCCACCCATCAGCTGGATTCTTCGCTTCGCTCAGAATGACAGAGTGGGGATACTGGATTCCCGCCCCCGTATCAAGTACGGGGCAAGCTTTGCGGGAATGACATCCTCTTGCTTTTCCCCCATTGTGGCACTTTACTTGCATATGCGTGTATAATGTAGGCACGTTATGCCAAAACACACACCTGAAGAGAACCCGGCCGACATAGCCAGGAACCCCGACACCGCAGAAGCGACCGGCAATAAGTCTGTGGTATGGGCCTATGTTTTAGGTATCGTCGGTATCGTCCTTACGCTGGTTATGGCAGCAGCCATCGTTTATTTCGGGGACGTGCTCCGTGAACTCAAGGGATTCGGCTACGTGGGCGCCTTTTTCATCAGTATTCTGGGCGGCGCCACCATTATCATACCCGTACCCATGCTGGCGGTAGTCTTTGCGCTGGGCAAGGTCATGGAGCACACGTGGCTGGTAGGCATATCGGCGGCGCTGGGCGAACTGGTAGGAGCATTAACCATCTACATGACCGGCCACGGCGCCGGCCGGGCTATCAGCAGCAGCAAGCACGGCAAGATACAGTCCGCCTACGAACGCATGCTGGGTCTCATGGAGCGCCGTGGGCCGCTGACCCTGTTTATCGTGGCATCCGTGATTAATCCGTTCTTCTATCCGGCGGCGCTGGCGGCCGGGGCATTGCGCTTCGGCCTGATGAGATACATCCTCATTGTCCTGGCCGGCAAGATAATCAAATGCATGACAGTGGTCTACGCCGGCTACTTCGGACTTAAAGGCCTCTTCCATGCCATCGGCGTAGACCTGTAGGACTATTCTTCTTTGATAGTCACCCGGATTATTTTATCACCCTCGAACTGCGGGTTCTGGGAGGGGTCGCGGGGCGTAATGCTCTCCAGGACATCCAAGCCCTCCACCAGCTGGCCGAAGACACTGTGCTTGCCATCGAGTCCGTGCTGCGGCGTATAACAGATGAAGAACTGCGAGCCGTTGGTATTGGGACCGGCGTTGGCCATGGACAGAGTTCCGGCTTCGTGCCAGTGTTTGGTAAATTCATCCTCGAAGCGGTAGCCGGGGCCTCCCCTGCCCGTACCTGTGGGGTCGCCGCCCTGCACCATAAAGCCGGGGATGACGCGATGGAAGGTAGTGCCGTCATAATAACCCTCCCGGGCTAGAAAGACGAAGTTATTGACCGTCTTCGGCACATCTGCGGCAAATAGTTCAATGACCAAATTCCCCTTTTCCGTTTCCATGATGGCCGTGTATTTCTTGCTGGTATCGATTGTCATCTTTGGTGGCGAATCCCATTTCATAATTTTTACCTCCGTTGCTGTTGATGGTGATGGGGCCGGTTCCGGTGATGGGGCCGGTTCCGGTGCCGGTGCCAGTGCCGACCCGCCGCAGGACGTTATTAACAGTCCCGTTACGACTAACGCAGTAATAAGTATCCAGGAAAATGGTTTTATCTTCATAGACTTGCTCCTTCCAGAATCAGCTAGTTACCCTCAGATTTTAGCTTATTTGCGCCCATTAAGCAACGACTGAAAAAGAGAGAAGGGGCCTGGCGAACCCTCAAACTTTTTTAATCTTGAGGACTGGCCATGCCCCTTCATCTTCTGGGCTGCTATCAAGCTGGGGAACAACTTGATTAACTGTTATAAGAATAGCACCGTTGCTGTAAACAGGGCATAAACAACATTGGCATCGATGTAAACAAGCCGTATAAAATAAAATTCACGGGAGCCAGATACGCTTATCCTTGCCAGCTGCCTTGTATTTATGCTAAATTAAAAATGCGTTTACGGGGCCGTAGTTCACTTGGGAGAACGTTTGACTGGCAGTCAAAAGGTAGGGGGTTCGAATCCCCCCGGCTCCACCAAAAATCGAAGCTAAAAAAGCCCTTAAGTTGATTATTGCTTAAGGGCTTTTTCGTTAATTGGCAATAAATTGGCAATAATCGTTTACAAAGTCTTTACGGTATCCTCTTGCTTTGGCATAACAATATTATCGAATCCATTAGCGGCGGCTTGCTGTAGACCGGGCACTACGTGGCTGTAAGTATCCAGCGTAATTGATATACTGGCATGACCTAAACGCTCCTGCACTATCTTGGGATGCACACCTTGCTTGAGCATAAGCGAAGCGTGAGTATGTCTAGCATCATGTAACCGTATCCCCTTTAGACCGCACCGGTGAGCCAGCTTACGCCATGCCTGAGTAATAGAATCCGGTAGATAGGGCTTGCCATCGTAATGACAGAATACCAGGTCATCATCCGATAGCGTCATGCCTAAAGACTGCCTTAGCTTCTCCTGAGCTTCCCGATGTTCTCTGATTTGGGAGTTGGCGATCGACTATTCAATTCCAGATATTACAGAAATACTAGATTGTGTTGAGATATGGAAAAATGGGGAACGTATTGAACGTATTTGGGAACCATAAATCGTTTGTTCCTGAAGAAAGTTGGCTTAGTAACCAGTTATTAAAGGATTCTTTATGAAAAATCAGTACTTTGGTGATATCAACGACTACAAAAAATACGGTTTGCTACGGCTACTTAGCGGGCATGGGCAGATTAAAACAACAATTTGCTGGGTATTGACTGAAGATGACGGCAGAAGTGATGGCAGTCGAATCAAATACTTAGAAAAGCCGGAACAATGGCGAGATTATGACCAGACTGTGTTTGAACATCTTCGAGAAAATGTCCTTGAAAAAGGCGTGAGAAATGTAAGCGTTATTGAACGAGGCAATATCATCCCCAATTGTAGCTTCTATAGTGAGTATGTTCATGATGATAACAGTTTAAGGGATGAGTTTTTTAAAGAGTTCCGAGACTTTTCGGAAGGAACAGATTTTGTCTTTTTCGACCCTGATAATGGTCTAGAAGTAAAATCAGTTCCTCGCGGGAAAAGAGGTTCTTCAAAATATGTCTACTGGGACGAAGTAAAAGCGTCGTATGAAGCGGGACATTCACTTATGATTTATCAACATTTCCCTAGAAAACCACGCGAATTGTTTTTACGAAATCTTGTTCGTAAATTTAGAGATATTGTCGGTACTCGCAAGGTCTTTTCTTATTGTACTTACCATGTAGCTTTTCTGCTTTTACCGCAACCAGATCACGAGAATTTGTTTGCACAGAACAGTAATAATGTCAAAAAGGCCTGGGGAGAAGTGATAAAATTTCAGGAATATAAGATGGCAAGTTCAGCGGTTTAAATTTTACCATTGATGGTAAATAACAGAAGTACTCTATAAATTGCGGTTGCTAATAGTTCTTCAAGGAACAGCGCTGTAAAACTCGCCTGTATTGGGGGTTATTATGTCAGAGGAATGGCCTAAAGAGATAGTTGATTTATCAAAGATTATCGGAATGGAAAGGATTCAAAAATATCTCGGGTACTTAGATAATCGTATCAAATTATTAGATACTGCCGGCATTACTCTGACTAAAGAAAACGGGGGTGTTTTGTTAAAACCTGACGTAGAAAGTCTCTGTGACAGTAATAAACGTACCCTACCGCTAATTGATCCTTTCGTAAGTGATAACTTACAGGCGGCTTCGTATAAATTAAGTCTTGGTAATCAGTATAGGTTGGGTGACAAAGTAGACTATTTAAACGATAGCCAAAAAGTACTGACTATTCCTTCGCACGGTATTGTAATAGTGACAACGCACGAATGGTTAAACATACCTGCTTTTTTAATAGCAAGGTGGAATCTTAAAGTCAGAATGGTGTATCGTGGGCTTGTTTGGGTAGGTAGTTTGCAGGTCGATCCTGGATATCAGGGATTCTTATTTTGTCCTATATACAATTTATCCAATATAAAGCAACAACTAGTTTATAAGGAGACTCTTTTTACCATCGACTTCGTAACTACCAAACCAGTTGATGAAAGTTTAGATGATCTTTGGAGTTCACAGGATTCAGGCGACAAATTTTCAACATTTACGTTTGCCAGGCTGGACCGCCAGAGAATTTTAAGTGCACCTGAAGAGGCTTTTAAACGCTTTGAAACGATAATAGAACAAACAGCTTCAAGTATGCAAAATTTTCAACGTACTATTTGGACAGTATTAGCCATTATAATGTCAGCTATAGCAATAATTGCTACGTTTGGTTTTACTGCGGTTAATTGGAACGGTATCTGGATAATATGGATGCTATCAATATTTGCGATAATCATTGCGGCTGTAGCGCTAGTTTTTTCAGTTAGGAACTGGAAAAGGAAAATTTAATATGGACGACGGTTGATACGTACAACAGTCAAAAAATAAGTAGCTTTATGACGAAATGTTTATCTCGAAAAATAGTGAGGTTGGTCTTGCTGACTGCCCTAAAAAGTATTGAGCACGGCTTGCCTTAATATTTGTCTGGTGGATGAATGGTTGTTTGGCATGAGGGAGAGCACCGTTTTGTTGGTTAGTTTCTGGAGTTCATTGATTGTATCCGGCTCGCCAGCTGGGTTCTGTTACGGAATCCGGTTTTCGTTAGAATATTCTTTAGGTGGGTTTCCACAGTGAATTCACTGATAATGAGCTTCTCCGCAATCTCACGGTTGGTTAGTCCCTCGATGACGCATTGGATGACATCCAGTTCTCTCTTTGTCAGGATATATTCGTTTTGTGTCATTCCCCGGTTGATTTTTTCGGCGTCATCTACGCGTCTCAGATAAACGGTAAAACCGGGGCTAGATGCCAACTGACAGGGAAAATAGGTGAGGCGAGATTCAGCATAGAGCCTCCCGTTGACTGTGTTGATAATCCTTTTGTTCATGGGGACGGGGCAACCATGGCTGTCTTTTTGCCGGGATTGTTTTTTGAGTTCCATGCAGTCTTGAATAATCTCGCGGGGGATGAGAAAATCTTCGCTATCTGAGCTGCTTACTTTTTTGCCTGATTTATAAAGGTTATGTGACATGAGTATACTGATTTCCCTGGCGATTGAATTGCAGTATATCGGCTGAATTTTATTGTCCAACAAAATAATCCCTTCAGCCTGAGATTCTAGCCAGCACTCGAGCAGCTTGTGTTCCTCATAGGTTTTTGATAATAGAGATTCGTTCTTAAAATAGTCCAGCAGATGGGGAATGAGGCTTTCGGCTATAAGCATGTCGTTGTTATTGAAGTTAGGTTGCCTTTCCGAGCGCTGAAGAGCTATTACCCCGAAGAAATATGAGCTGGAGCAAAGCCGGACAATTAGTTCTTTGTCCTGATTTTGGGGACGCAGGAAGTCGTTGTAGTATTCGAGTTTCATGAGTTCCGAATAAGGTATAATGTCATCAGTTTTGAAGACGGTCATGATAGGTTGCCTGTTGAATTGGGGAGGGTAAAGGGGATCAAGATGACGATAGTAGCTAATATATTTCCCCAGATATGATTTATCGCTGTAGAGGCTGAATGAGTTTTCCCAATCAATCTCGTTCTGTTTCTGGCTCTGCGAGAAGAAGACGGCATCTTCGGCCTGGAATTTTTTTGCCATTTCGGCGACAATATACCTCAGCTTTCCTCTCCAGTCTGTGTATGGATCGGAAAGATAAATGAGTTGTGTCAAAGCCTGATTGTCACTGAGCATGGCCCCAATACCCGCTAATATTATTAACTTTGTACTTGAAGTATAAACCAGTAATATTTTACTGTCAACACTCCGCGGTAGAGTTTCGCTGTTGGTGGAACAATTCATACCCCCGAAAAATCACTATTTTCAGGTATTGATGGTTACTGAAATCAAGCATAGAATAAGGTCATAATAAAGGGTAATGCCTTAATGGAGGACTGCTATGAGTCTGGAGGACAATAAAAAGATCGCCATCGATGATGTGCTCTGTATCGGTCAGGAAAAGCTTGAGGAGAAGCTGTGCTATTATGCCAGCGATGCTGTAGTCTGGGACTCGGTTATGCGGGTTGCCGGTTATGCGGAAAACAACGCGGCCTCCGGCTTTGATGAGGTTAAGAAGTTCTTCACCTGGCTGGCCAGCCTGCCGCCGGTGAATGCAAAGATTCAGAACGTTTTCGGCGAATCGGACAAGGTCTCTGTTGAGTGGCTGCTTATGGGAGATGAAGGCGATAGTAAATTTGAGATACCCTGCGCCAACATCTACGACTTTGAAGACGGTAAGATTAAAAGTGTCCGGATGCATTTTGATTCAGCCTATTTTGCGGAGATTATGGGTAAATAATATTTAACCTGTATCGTCAAAGCTTGAGTTAACGTAAACGTTAGGAGGGTCAGGATGATTTCAACTCAACAAGACTTATCTATATTTAACAAATTTAACTTTGAGAGGCCTCCCGTAGGGGTTAAGTTCTTATTAAATAAGCCAAAGGGAGTCGAGCCGCTGGACAAGAATATCGCCTTTTGTGAAATGCTTAAAGAGGCGCAACAGAAAGGCTCTCCTTTTTACGCCGTCAAAGAGAACTTCATCTGCGCCGGGCCGATTACATTAGGGATGGTGGGAAGTGACCCCATTCGCGAAAGCGGGCAGGTGGGGGTCAAGTATGGAGCCTTCAAGGGAGCACGGGCTAACAGAAGAATATACCCCGTTATTTCAAGGATGGAACGGAACACCGTCAACTATGTCCTCTTTTCAACGTTGGGCAAATTGTCATTCGAACCAGATGTTTTCATTGTTACTGCTAATGTTAGCCAGGCAGAAATCGTGCTGAGAGCATCGAGCTATACGACCGGGAAGATGTACTCCAGTAAGACAACCACTGTGTTGGGATGCTCATGGCTTTACGTTTATCCATACATAAGTGGAGAATTGAATTATATGGTCACTGGCCTTTGCTGGGGTATGAAATCGCTGCAGGTATTTCCAGAGGGTCTGATACTAATATCCATTCCCTATGATTTGCTCCCTACCCTGATACCTAATTTGCAGGATATGGATTGGAATCCTCCTCATTATACTGAAGGCAGGGACGCGGCTATTAAACGTTCTCAGCAGATAGTGAGCGAATTAATTCAAGAGCGGCAGGATTCTGGGCCGGATTAAAAAGGCGGGGAAACCTTTTTACTTACACCGTTGGGAAGGAAGATGTAAATATAAATGAGAAAAGGGCGTGTGATATCCAAACCGGGGATGGCAGATTTAGCCTTTTTAAACGGCAAGGTTATCACAGTTGATGCCAATTTCTCCCTATGCCAGGTGGTAGCCGAAAGGGGTGATAGCCTTCAAGAGAACAACGGTTAAAAGGTGCTGGAGGCAATCGATGGTCGGTGATTACCCTCCGGCAGAAAAGGTTTTTAGACAGCCTGCTTGATAAGGTAGAGGAGGTGACATATGTGATTATAAGGAGTAAAATGGCATATCTAATGACCAGTATATGAAGGAGGGAAAAATGAGTAACAGAAAGATGTACAGAATCCTGTCTGCAGGTCTGGCGATATTGTTGCTGCTGGCGTTGGTTATCGCCGGTTGCGCCAAGGAAGCTGCACCCACGCCCGCTCCCACGCCAACACCCGCACCAGAAGTCAAGCATATTACAATAGGCACGATTATGGGCATAACCGGGCCGCTTAGCGTGCCCAGCCTGGCATTTAACCGCGGTTGGGAGTTCTATGCCGACAAAATGAAAGAAGAAGGCGGCATCAAGATAGGGAATGACTATTACGTCTTCGACTTTGTAAATGAGGACAGTAAGGGTACCGCCGAGGGGGCCAGCATCGCTGCCAACAAGCTGGTTTCGCAGGACAAGGCCAAATTCATCATCGGTGCCATGCTCGAATCAGAAATAGCGGCTATCTACCAGATCACCAGGCCTGCCGGCGTGTTTTATGGCATGGCTAACGTCAATATACCGGGGCATGAAGTTGATGTCAGCCCGGATAAACCGCTAATGGCCAGGTTATCCATCGATATTCCGACCACGATACCCGGTGACCTGAACTACCTGATAAAGAATTACCCAGATGCTAAGAAAATAGCCATCTCTGCACCTGATATCGGCTACGAGGGGATGATTGCCGACTGTGAGAAAGATGCCACAGCGCGCGGCATGAGCGTGATATTCACGGAAAAATGGGCCTGGGGCACCACCGACTTTGTGCCCACCTTCACCCGCATCCTTAACTCCAAACCCGATGTCATCCTTGCCATGAACAGTGGCCAGGCTATGGACCAGCTGATGGCGGCCCGCCAGCTCGGTTTCAAGGGGCCTTTCATCTCCAATTCACCCCTGGGCGCCGATGTTTTCGTCAATGTTTTAAAGGACCCGACCTGGTTGACCAATGTCCTGGTTAACAGCCCGGATATCGAGGAACCCAACGATGCTATCAAAGAGATGATGGAATGGTGGAGCAAGAAATACCCCAATGACCCGTTTGTCTCCGACTGCATCCACTCCTCTGATATGCCCTGGATAATTGCCCAGGCGATGGTGGAGGCCCAGAGCATTGAGCCAGCCGCAGTGCTGGCTGCCATGGAAACCATGACGAACGCAGGTGATATTATGACCAGCCTTGGCGCCGGATATATGGGCGGCATGGAGAAGTATGGTGTGAACAGGGTACTCTACCGGCCGCTACCGCTGACTGTCATAAATAACGGCAAAATGGAGCTTATCGGCTACACCAGCCCGGAGAAATAAACGAATATAGGGTTTTACCTGGCTTGAGGTGGGAGGGGGCTGGTCCTCGGGCTAGCCCCCTCCTGCTGAGACTCAAAACTCTAAGGAGATTACTCTGGACTTCTCGGTTGATATCTGGTTGCAAGCCATCGCCAACGGCCTCGCTTTAGGGTGGCTTTACGTACTGATGGCTCTAGGCTTGACGCTGATGCTCAGTATCATGGGCATCCTGCAACTGGCCCATGGCGAAGTCTACATGTTTTCAGCCTATCTTGTTTTTACCCTTCTCGATTCCTTCAACTTTAACCTTTACCTGGCCATTTTCACCATCACGATATTAATGGGCATTGTCGGCCTCTTTTTAGAAAGAATTCTCTTCCGCCCCCGCCCCAATAGAGACCCGATGCTGACTTCTATTGTTATAGCCATCAGTCTTACCCTGATTTTAACCAGCGCGGCGGTGGTGGTTTTTGGGCTGTACCAGAAAAGCCTCCCGCGCCTGCTTTACGGCTCTTTTGAGATTTTCGGCGGCGGTGTTCCCAAGGACAGGTTTCTGGCTATAGCTTTCTCCGTAGCTGCTTTCCTGTTTTTATATCTTTTTCTCAAGAAGACACGGTGGGGTCAGGCTATGACAGCCAGCGCGCAAAACCGCGAGGGTTCCTTCCTCAAAGGCATCAACCCCAACCAGATGTCGATGATGGCCGTGGCCATCGGCTGCGCCCTGGCGGGTCTGGCCGGGGGCCTGGGGGGTGCCATCCTCCAGATTAACCCTTATATGGGTTCTCTCCCCATGATCAAGGGCCTGGTGATTATTGTTCTGGGCGGCCTGGGGAGTATTCCCGGGGCTCTGGTCGGCGGGTTGATACTCGGTCTTGTCGACGGCATCGTCCCGGTGATTTTCGGCTCGGCGGTGGCGGCTATAGCCCCCATGATTATCGTTATAGGTATCCTGTTAGTAAGGCCGAAAGGCATATTCGGGCATGAATAGAAATAAAATCGTGAAATTTTCCGGTATGGCGGTAGTCGTTGTCCTGGTACTTTTACTACCCACGATACTATCAGGCAACCAGTACCTGATTTCTGTTGCATCGCTGACCGTTATTAATATTCTCCTGGTCGCCAGCCTGCGTAACATCTTCCTCACAGACCAGATTTCCCTGGGCCAGGTTGGCTTCTCCCTGATTGGCTCCTACGGAGGAGCCCTGCTGGTTATGAAAGCCGGTCTTAACTTCTGGGCAGCCCTGGTAATAAGCGGCCTGTTGGCAGCAGCTGTAGCCCTGGTTCTGGGATACCCCTTTCTGAAAGTAAAGGGTATCTATTTCTCTATACTGACGCTGATGACGGCGGAGGCCTTCAGGCTGGTGGCCTATTACTGGAGGGAATTAACGGGGGGTACGCTGGGCCTGGTGAATATACCCCCGGCCAGCCCCATGACTCTGCCCTTTATCGGCACTATTAAATTCGATACGCCGGTCAATTACTACTATATTGTCGTCATCGTTGTCCTGATATGTCTTTTCATCATGTACCTTTTGGAGCGTTCCCATGTCAATTTCAGATGGAGAGCCATCAAGGATGCCGATGAACTCGCCATGTCCGTAGGAATTAACGTCATCTGGTATAAGATGATGAATTTCGCTATCGCCAGTTTTTTTGCCGGCGTCTCCGGGGTTCTGTTTGCCTTTTTCCAGCGTAACCTGAGCGCCGATTTCGGCTCCCGGTTTGGTGTGACCATGTCCATCTATCTACTGGTTTACATGGTGGTCGGGGGGCAAAAGTACTTTGCCGGTCCTATCATCGGGACTCTGGTATTGACCATTATCTCCGAGTTAGTCAGACCGCTACAGAACTATAAGGACATGTTTATCGGCCTGATCGCCATCCTGGTAATGATTTTTATGCCTTACGGGTTGGCGGGCCTACCCACACAATTCCGGTACTGGATACAGGGGAGGAGGAACTCCGGGTTAGCCCGGCGAATAAACAATACGACGGAAGAGAAACCTGTTTCACCATCCTGATAACAGTGATTATGGCTCATCAAGCGGAGGTTGGCTAAAGTGGCACTTTTAGAGATAAGGGATCTGGATAAACACTTCGGCGGTCTGGCGGCTGTTAGCGAGTTTGACCTGGATGTTGCCGAAGGTGAAATATGCGGCCTGATAGGGCCGAATGGTGCCGGTAAAAGCACGGTCTTAAACATGATAGGGGGTACGCTTTTACCCAACCAGGGTAAAATCACCTTCCAGAGCAAGGATATCACTAACATCCCGGCCTACCGCCGGGCCAGTCGGGGTATCGCCCGTGTCTTCCAGAGAAATGCGCTATTCAAAAGTATGACAGTGGTGGAAAATGTACTGGCAGCTTCTTATCTCCATTCCAGTAAAAAGTTCACGGAGATATTCTTTAAAACGCCCTCAGACCTGAAGCGAGAGAAGGGCCTCTATGACCGGGCGATGGAACTGCTCAAGTTCGTCGGCCTTGAGGAGCAGTCGAATGAAATGGCTACCAGCCTGCCTCACGGGAACCAGCGGGAACTCTGCGTGGCCGTGGCCCTGGCTTCTGAACCCAAGCTGCTACTGCTAGATGAGCCCCTGACAGGGATGAATGCCGAAGAAATAGCCGCTATGAGCGCCATTGTGAAAGCCCTGAGGGATACCAGGGGTATTACCAGCATTGTGGTGGAACATAATATAAGGGCAGTACTGGGATTGTGCGGACACACGGTGGTCCTGAATTACGGCAAGAAAATGATGGAAGGGACTGCCAAGGAGTGCGTAGACGACCCCGCTGTAATCGAGGCCTATCTTGGAGCAGAGATAGATGTTATTTGAAATTAAGGATTTAAAGGTCCGCTACGAGGGTGCGGAGGTCGTAAAAGGAATCTCTCTAAACCTGGAAGCCGGTGAAATTGTCACCCTTATCGGCAGTAACGGGGCGGGTAAAACTACCACACTGCGGACTATATCCGGACTAAAAGAACACTTCTCCGGGGAAATCTGGTTCGAAGGGAAAAGGATTGATAAAAGATTACCGCAGGATATTGTCAAGATGGGTATCACGCAGGTACCCCAAGGAAGAGGGCTTTTCCCGTATATGTCAGTTGCTGAGAATTTAAAACTGGGGGCCTACCTGCGTAAAGACAAGGATGCTGTACTTAAAGACCTGGCGGGGGTGCTGGAACATTTCCCGCGGCTCAAAGAGAGGAGCCGCCAGCAGGCCGGTACGTTAAGCGGCGGTGAGCAGCAAATGCTGGCCATCGCCACGGCTCTCATGAGTAAACCCAGGCTGCTGCTGCTCGATGAGCCTTCAACCGGGTTATCTCCAATCATGGTCAGCGAAATTGGGAAAATCATCGTAGATATTAACAAAGTTGGAACAACCATCCTCCTGGTAGAGCAGAATGCCCGCCTGGCTCTTAAGCTGGCTATTAGAGGCTATGTCATGGAGACGGGCGTTATAGTCCTCAGTGGGGCGGCCCAAGAATTACAGTACAGCGAGCATGTTAAGAAGGCTTACCTGGGTGGATAAGGAGTAGCTGGCAATGGAATATAAGATATTTGATCTGTCGGGTAAGGTGGCGGTCGTTACCGGACAGATATTTATTGAAGATGGGGGCTATCTCGCCTGATGAAAAGGAATAAACCCCGGGCGAGGCTCTACCTGTCTCATCCGTCTTAAAGATAACTAATAATAACTCAGGGAGGAGAACCATGGCCAACAACAAATACAGCAAATATGTCATCACCCAGCCCAAATTTGTCACAGAGCTAGCGCATCATGACCTCAACAAGATATCAGGTTTCACCTTTCCCGATGAGGTATATCTGGACAAGGATATCCTCAAAGAGGCCAACCACTGGCTGGACATCGTCTGGGTCTGGGACAAAACAACCCCGCGGGAGATGCCGGGTTTGCATTCCCATCCGTTTGATGAAATTGTCCTCCTGGTCGGCTCCAACCCCAAGAACCTGAGGGACCTGGGGGGTGAGGTGGAGTGGGGAATGGGTGCGGGCAAGAATGCCGAAACCTATCACCTGACCTCAACGACAGTCATCTACGTCCCCAAAGGGCTGATGCACGGCCCCCTAATATACCAGAGGGTGGACAGGCCCATCCTGAATATTGCCATCGGCATCAACACCGGCGACTATGCCTAGGTGCGATACCAGGCTGCCGTAGCACCGTAAGCACCGTACTAAGGAGGTTACCACGGTGAATAAGGAAGCGGTTAGCTCTGGCTGCCTGCCCTTGTTCTATAGGCTTGAAATAATACGGTACGATGGAGGCCGAGCCGGCTCGGTCTCCCCATGCGTGAAGATTTAGTCTTCTATTAGATTGCACATTTCGTCATTATGTGTGATTCTTAGGCGCTTGCTGCCTAACGTTTATATGAAACCGACTACCTATACGCCATACGCCTCTGGAAGGGGACAAACGCAGTGTTTATACTTTCCATGACTACCGAGGAGAGACTCAATCCAAATATCATTGGCGATAGCCGGCGCCGCCATATCGCTCGCGGTAGTGGGGTGGAGCCACAGCACGTTAATCAGCTCCTCAGCCAATTCTATCAGATGCAAAGGTTGATCAAGCTAGGAGTAGGCGGTAATCTACCCAGAAATTTAATGGGAATATTTAGATAGTCTTTTATTAGATGTAATCTTTCAATTTCCGGCTGCGGCTGGGGTGGCGCAATTTGCGCAGTGCCTTAGCTTCGATCTGGCGAATCCGCTCTCTAGTTACGTTAAACACCTTGCTCACCTCCTCTAACGTACGACTTCGTCCGTCCTCGAGACCAAATCTGAATTGGATTACTCGCTGCTCACGAGGAGTAAGTGTCTGGAGCACATCCACGATTTGCTCTTTCAAGATTTGATTGGATGCGGCATCAATCGGTGGCAAGGCATTTGTATCCTCTATAGAGCTACCCAGGGTACTATCTTGCTCTTCATAAATGGGTGACTCCAGCGATATCGGCAACTGTGATACTTTGACAATCTCTCTAACCTTATCTGAAGATATTTCCATCTCCCTGGCGATTTCAGTGGAGGTGGGATCCCTCCCATATTCCTGGGCCAGACGACGGCTTACTTTCAGCAGTCTATTGACGGTTTCAGCCATATGAACTGGAAGGCGAATAGTACGGGACTGGTCGGCTACAGATCTCATAATAGCCTGGCGAATCCACCAGGTGGCATACGTACTGAATTTGAAACCTTTACGATAATCGAATTTCTTCTCGGCTATCATTAGTCCGATATTTCCCTCTTGAATAAGGTCAAGGAGCGCCATGCCCCGGCCAATGTGTTTCTTGGCGACGCTGACCACCAGACGCAGGTTGGCCTCGATAAGATGCCTTTCTGCTTTTTGGGCCTCACGCTCGACATTGGCAAAGTATGCGGCGAATTGCTTTTCATGAGCCTGGAGGGAACTGAAGAAGGCAATGTCTGTTACTAGCTTATCCATGTCAGTGAGAGAGACATTATCTCCGATAGCATCAAGGGCTTCCTTTGGTAGCAGCTTACTATCTACCGAGAGATTAACAATAAGCTGTTCTGCCTCTACCGTAGACTTATTTAGCTTGGTAGCAACAGTTTGAACCAGCTGCTGGTCAAGAGTGTTACCAATTTTATCTTGAAATTCGACACTGGCACTATCTTTGAAACTGGTTGTTGGGCTTAGATCAAATTGCTTTTGGAGGAGGGGCACCACAGAAGCGGCCCGCCCCAGCTCCTTGAGTATTGTAAGTACTATCTCAGCTGCTGAAGGGGCCGTTCCGTTCCGCTTTGTGTGTTGCTGTCTTAGCTCCCCGATGCATTTGCCCAACTCCACATTTTTGGCTAGCGCCTTCTCATTCTCAGCAGTAAGGAGACGCACCCTGCCAATCTCATGGAGATACATACGGACTGGGTCATCTGTTATTTCCGGCTCCAGTAATCCTTCCAGAGGCGTTTCTATTTCTAAATCTGCTGTTGGTTCGGGCTTCTCAGCCTCCATTTCTTTAATTTTCTCCCACAATTCAGTCGGTTCGGTTATATTTTCACTCACCAACTCTTCACCAGATCCAATAGAGGAACTGTATAACGCATCTGGTTCTAAATCGGTCCTGGGCGTCTCGTCCGAGGGCAACTCCCTAAAGCTTTCATCTTCAGAGAAAGACTCTTTATGTTTTATCCCTTTTTCTAAGCCCATTTCATCACTTACTTGGCTGTGACCTGCTTTGGCTTTTATGCGAGAAAACCTCCCTCAATTTCCTACTGGGTTCCATACCATCCTCTTCAAGCTTAGCAAGGTCGGCCCAATGGCCTTCTGTCTCCCTTTATAGAGCAAATATCTTGGCCCTCTTTGCTTCCAAATTATTCAGGAACATTTCACGTAGCCTGAAGACGTAACTATTGTAGTGCTTCCGAAATAGCATTATGGTGCAAGCTTGATGCTGACTGGCTTCGTGGACCTTGCCGTCGGCTAGGTCCTTAATCTATTAGGTTACTTTTGTGGGTGTGGCCAGCGGGTTACCCATTACCGGGGTGAAATGTTTGCCGTCGCCTGTATCCACGTAGGATACTGACGTAAGCTACCTCACATGCCTCTCAATTTCCCTTGTTTCCATTCTCACCTCCTTGTGTATTCAAGGAAATTCCTCAATATTGCATTATTAGTCTCCTTAATGGAATCCATTGCCTTATTGTTGCCCCTCTTATTTTCAGGGTGAAATTGCAGCCCCCAGATAGGCTTATCCTTATATTGGAAAGCCTGTA
>Ga0315543_1000785_pt1 | contig 37179 bp, 34 predicted proteins | sample SalMarSW160210MG_2_FD_203098 | JGI IMG/M metagenome (GOLD analysis project Ga0315543, IMG submission 203098) | Salt marsh sediment microbial communities from the Plum Island Ecosystem LTER, Massachusetts, United States - Salt Marsh Sediment SW1601-210 ...
TAAAAGCGCAAAAGGAATCTCACTTGTGCTGTCTATGACGGGGTTTCACGTTCATTAGAATCTTTCTGCTTGATATTATTACGGCACTCGACTAGTCCCTTGCCAGGCCGCTTGCTACGCTTGGCCAATGGCCTTATGAAGGCCAGACGAAACAAAACGGTCGCAGCACTTATATCAATTGTATCCAGTCCCCCTCCCTTGATAAGGGAGGGGGAATTTTATAAAAAGAGAGGTTTCACCTCTCTTAAACTCACCTTTATTACTTAAGGTATCAGGCTCCCCCCGCTTACCCAGCGGATAATGTCCTGGTAGGTAATCAGCACCATCAACGCCAGCAATATCATAAATCCCACGGAGTGCACGATACCCTCGATGCGATGGGAAACGCGCTTGCCGCGCCGCAGCCACTCCAGTACGATAAACACAATTCTTCCCCCGTCCAGAGCCGGGAACGGTATTATCTGGGTGATGCCGATGGCGATGCTGATAAACGCCGCCAGTTCCAGCACCGGGCTTATGCCGGAATGAGCCACCTCTCCGGTAACCTGAACGATACCCACCGGCCCGGCCGGAACAAACGGGATGGTGCCGAGAATCATGCCGACTATTCCGTTCTTATACAGAACTAGCGTCTCGATACAGGACCGTGCACCGACGGGTATTGCCTCCCAGAAAGGATAACTCTCCTTGACGGTTCTGCCATTCTCGGTCGAGGACAGCGTGCCGATAGCTCCCTGACCCTCCGGCGGCCGCCAGCGCGGGATGAGACTGACCGTTTCGGCGGCGGCATCGGCATGCACTACGGTTATCGTAATTTCGGTACCCAGATGGAGTTGAACAAAACGGGCAAGGTCGCCGACACTCTGCACCGACCTGTCATCCACGCTTATGACGGTATCCCCCGCTACTATACCGGCCATCTCGGCGGGTGAATTCGGGGCGACCTCTTCCACGACGACTTCGCCGACGAATATATTGTGAGGGACCATGTACGCCACGCCCAGAAGCACGAAGGGCAATATCAGGTTCATTAATATGCCGCCGCTCATAACCAGCAGCCTGACGCCGCAGCTCCTGGCGGCCAGGGCCCTCGGGGCGGTGGGATCTACTTCGCCGGATATCCTGTTAAATCCGCCGAAGGGTATCCAGTTTATGGAATATATCGTCTCTCCCCATTTTTTACCGTACAACCGCGGCGGGAAGCCGATGCCGAATTCCTCCACCCAGGCGCCGGTAGCCTTGGCCGTGATATAATGCCCCAGTTCATGGACGATGACGAGCACGGAAAGGACGACGATACCCACGACAATCGTCAGTATCATTTACCGTTCTCCCCGGCAATTTTAAGAACCATCTCACGCGCCCAATCATCTGCCGCTATAATCTCTTCGAGCGAAGGATGAGCTATCCTGCGATGCCGCTCAAGCACCCGCCCGATAATCCGGGCAATATCATCGAACTTGATACGCTTCGACAGAAACAGGTCGACGGCCGCTTCATCGGCGGCGCAGAGAGCCGCCGGCGTTGTTCCCCCCTCCCTGCCCGCCTCGATGGCCAGGCGCAGACAGGGGAATTTATCCATGTCCGGCGCCTCGAAGGTCAGGTCGGAAAAATTACCCCAGTCGAGAGAGGGCAGCGAAGCATTAGCCAGACGGTCGGGGTAAGTGAGCGCGTACTGTATGGGCAGGCGCATATCGGGGCAGCTCAACTGCGCCTTGACCGAGCCGTCCGCAAATTCCACCATGGAGTGAACGATACTCTGAGGATGTATCAAAATCTTTATATCATCGACAGGCACATTGAAAAGCCAGCGTGCTTCGATTACTTCAAGGCCTTTATTCATGAGGGTAGCGGAATCGATGGTTACCTTTCTGCCCATTTGCCAGGAAGGGTGTTTCAGCGCCTGCTCGGCGGTTACCCCGGCCATCCGCTCTTTTGAGTAGCCCCGGAAAGGCCCGCCTGACGCGGTGAGGATAATGCGGCGCGCCGGCTGTTTTTCACCATTAATGCACTGCCAGATGGCGCTGTGCTCGCTATCAACAGGTAGAATGCGGGCGCCGCTTTTTTTAACCCCGGCGGTGATTATCTCGCCCGCGGCTACCAGGGACTCCTTGTTGCTGAGAGCGATAGTCTTACCGGCCTTTACTGCCGCCAGGGTCGCCCCCAGGCCGGCTGTCCCCGATGTAGCCATAACCACGATATCTGCTTCAGGTAGACAGGCCATTTCCTCAAGGGACAAAATTTTGCATCCTGCCGCAATCAGACGATTTCCTATCTCGTTATCTTCAGGTGATGCTGCGTAGCCGATGAATTCAGGTCGGAACTCTTTAACCTGTTCCGCCAGCACAGCCATGTTTTTCCCGGCGGCCAGCGCGACCACTTTAAAGCGTTCCGGCAGAGTGCGGACAACATCAAGCGTCTGCCGCCCGATAGAGCCGGTCGACCCCAGCACCGCCAGCCGCCTGACCGATTTTCCCATAATATCTATATCTTACAACAAATAGGCATTTGAAGCTATTAGGAAGAGACAATGTTGTATAATATAGACCGAGCGGAATGCAGGAGGAAATATGGACCAATCAACAGGTATAAGTAAGGGAGTGGTTATACCAATCGGGGGAGAGTATCACCTCAAGCTCGGCAAGGACCGCATCATTTACGCGGGTATGCCGTCGGAAGAAGTCTATTCCATCGCGCAGAGAAAGAGCACCGGTTACCAGGGATACGCCTGGAACTTATTTTATTCCAAAAGACGGCGGGATATAACCATAGATGGGGTCAAGCTCTATATCGAGATGGTTACTCCCGACGAAATAGAGATAAGGGTAGTGTAACCTACTTAAGCCAACTGTTGAGCGGGATTTATGCCACAATCTCCGACTTTCGGGAATCGCTGCCCCGCAGGAATCTGATAGTTACTACATTACCGGGCTTCAGTTCCGCCAGCGCCCTTTCCATGTCGGCGGCGCTGTCGATACGCCTCGTGTTGATTTCGCTGATAATGTCCCCCGCCCTGAGACCGGCCTTATCCCCGAGAAAACCGGAGGAAACCGCGCCGACGAGAGCACCTGATACCGGGGGCACTCCCCTTTTCTTTGCTAAAACGCCAGCGTCAGCGACTTTCAGACCGAAACGTACCGGCCGGCGTCGATTACCGTTGCCGAGCAGCGTTTGCAGTCGCGCCCGGTCGAAACCGATTATCGCCTCACCGTCAACAACGATTACCGGCACGCCCATCTGGCCGGTCAATCTGACCATCTCTTCAGCCGCCTCCCTGTTGCGGGAGACATCATATTCCGTAAATTTCACGCCGAGACCGTCGAGAAAACTCTTGGCCTGATGACAGTAGCCACAGGTCGGCGTCGTGTATATTTTCACATCCATCGTCATCCCCTCCCGCGCTCAGGAATTGCTTTCCTCGTCAATCTCAACCCCTGGTAATTTGGGCAGTTTCAGAGGGTTGTCGCTCTTCCTTAGCGGGTTGAACTCCGGAAACGCGTTGAAAAATTCCCTGGTGTCACCACAATATCTACATTTCCCACGGCTTTTGGGGCCGTTGGCGACTTCTATCACCCAGTAATGATGACAATTTTCTTCAACTGGCTTTGTATCAACTTTTTCTTTCACTCTCTGTTTCATCACACGTCCCCTCTCCAGCACTCATGAATATTCTAGTCCAGGAGACGGGTGTTGTATGCGACTTTTGTCCCAAATAAAACAAGCGGATGGAGTGTTAAAAATGAAAGTTTGCAAGAGTCGGGGGTGGGGAGTAATTACATAGTAATCAAGGGAGAATCCTTTAGTAAGGATACCTGGTGATTGATTCTACTCGTTCTCAATTATAATATCAAAGGGACAGGTAATAGCCCCGTTGGGGCACACGAGCTCGCAGAGGGTACACCAGCGGCATTCATCCACCTCGATAACCTTAACGGTATTATCCACTATTATGAGGGCGCCGCAGACGCACACACTGACACAAAGGCCGCAAACCTGACATTTCTCCCGGTCTATTATCGGCATTACTTTCACGTCCCCATCTCCATTATACAGATATATTCTAAACCTGAAATCCACTTATTGTCTGCGACATTTCTCTCATCAGGCGATACCCGCCAATTTTCTGAGTGCTTGCTGGTCGGTAATAATCACGCGATTACGCTCCAACCTGATAGCACCTTCGGCCTCCAGGTTTTTGAGTGACCTTCCCACCATTTCGCGGGCGGTGCCTATCATCGCCGCCATTTCCTGCTGAGTCAGGCGCGGTCTCTCACCGACCCCATCCCCGGCGTACTCAAGGAGCATCTTGGCGACCCGGCTGGTGACGTGCCGGAAGGAAAAATTTTCCACCAGCGATACGAGTTCCTGAACCCTCCTTGACAGCACCTGAATTGCATTCAGAGCCACCTTCGGGTGCTCCCGGAGGATAACTTCAAGGTCATTCTTCTTAATGGCGTTGAGAACAACCGTGCCCATGGCTTCGGCACTGACCAGGTTCGCGTTCACGCTGAGAACAGACACATCGTTGAAGGAATCGCCGGGGCGTATGATATGGAAAATCTGCTCTTTACCGTCGGCGGATGTCTTGAATACCTTAACCGCGCCGGCAATCACGAAGTACAACGCATCTGCCGGCTCGCCCTCGAAACTGAGTATCTCGCCGCGCTCGGCCTTCTTCTCGAAAACGTACCTGCCCAGCGACTCTATTTCGGAATCGCTCAGCCCCGCGAAGTACGGAATCGACCTTAAAAATTCTACTTTAACAGCCATGTATATTCGCAGACGCTCCCCGTACGCAAGCCTGAAATTACTGGTAGGATTATACCAATTCCGGAGGCATGAGGCAAAATGGGAGGCCGGTGCAGTATCAGGTCGCCGGGCGGAAACGGTGGCATTACAGCTTCAGAACGTACTTTCGTATTAACTGGCGCTGTTAAAGTAATAGCCGACCCCCGGCTCAGTCAGAATGTATCTGGGCTGGGAGGGGTCCGGCTCTATTTTCTGGCGCAGGTGCGATATGTAAATCCTCACGTAGTCCACGTCGTCGATGTATTCCCAGCCCCAGACGTTTTCCAGCACCTGCTGGTGAGACATGACGCGGTCGGTATTTTCCACGAGCAGGGCCAGCAGACGGAACTCGCGCGGCGTCAGCTTTAACCGCTCGCCTTTGACGGAGACCTTCCGCTCCGCCACGTCCACGGTGAGGTAATCGTTGGTAAAATTAAGCTTCTTATTCTGGTTAGCATAGGAAGGTTTCTCGGCACGCCTCAGCGCCGCCCGGACCCTGGCCATCAGCTCGCGGTTCCCCAGGGGCTTGGTCAGGTATTCATCGGCGCCGCACTCGAGGCCGCGCACGATGTCGTCCTCGGAGTTACGCTTGCCGGTAAGCATGATTACGGGCACATCGCTCATCTCACGGATTAAGCGGCAGGTCTGCCAGCCGTCTATTTCCGGCATCATGACATCCAGCAGAATGAGGTCGGGCTTCTTCTCGAACACAATGCGAACGGCCTCATGCCCGCTGCCAGCCTTTATCACTTCATACCCATTGCTGGTCAACACCTGGTCAATCAATCTCAACTGGGCAGGCTCATCATCGACGACTAATATCTTTTTGGTCACGTTCGTTCCCCGCAAGACCCTTTTTTAACAGCATCTCACGAGCGCTCGGGTATACTATTTACCAGGTCCAGCAGGCGTTTAGCGCTGTTCATGATATCATTCAAGCTACGCCGCTGCTCCTCGTTGATTTTCCCCGGCACTTCATCAAGCATTAACTCGGTAAAACCGATGATAATATTCAACGGCGTGCGGAACTCGTGGCCGATTTTCGCCGTGAAGTCGAATCCTAATTTCATGCCCTTCCCCACATCAACCCCGACCCTTTTATTGTCAACATGTGCCATATGTACTATAATAGCATATTACAGGCCATTAGACAATATACTTTAGTACTATTTACTCATGTTTTTAAGAAGCGGTGACAGCAAAATGTACCGCCAAGTCCACTGAGTTTCCTTTGGACTAGGCGGTTTTGCGTCTTAAATACTGGCGAATGGACCTGTCCAGGTAAGCAACGGCCACATCCTCCCGCCGGAACCTTCGCTGGCTCCGCGGGCCGGTACGATAAGACTTTAGCTTCCCCTGCTGACACCATCGTCTAATGGTGCTGGGGTGCACATCTAAAATAAGGGCAACATCGCCTGTGGTCAGCATGGTTCTTACGGGCCTCTCTTTCTACGCCGTTCAGGCTACTGCCTGTTTTACCAGGCCTCGTACGTTACTACCTCAGGCTCGAGAGAGTACCCGAACCAGCAATTGAATACCGAATCTCCGGGGGCATCAGTCAGTATTTTTTCTTTAACGTCGCAATAATAACCCTGGTATTCGGGCATTTGCTCACCGGCTTCATCAAAAACCATCACCATATCATTCTCTATCCTGATAACCGTCTTAATCACGTCAAACCTCCTCTGCCATGATTTCCCCACTGATTCTATCGTAGTCCACGAATGTTAATTGGCCATAAAATTGGCATTAAAAATATATTAAAAATAGTACTGGAAAGTACTATATTGTATTTGCCGTATAATTCTGCCTATAATATTTATGTTTGCCAGCAAAGGAGACTATGAGCCGACTCATAAGTGAATTCCACAGAGCGAGCCAGAGCACCAACCAGCCGATGGGTTTCCGGGCAGCCCGACCGACGGCACCGGCGCCGCGAATCATACTCATTGCCGGACTGGAAATCGGAGCGACCGGGAATACGGCCGATTATACCGAAGGCGCCAGCGCTGTTTTGCTCCGACCGGGCAAATCAAGCCCGACGGCAAAAGCAGTCCAGGAAACGGTAAAATCCCTGCCGGACATACCCTGGGGAGTGTATCTGGAAGATAACGGCGAGGAAAAATCAGCCGCGACAGGCGGGGCGGAGTACGATTTTGTGGTATTTCCGGCATCGGTGCGAATTTCCACCACCCCGCAGGAAGAGAAGGTCGGCAGGATTTTACAGGTGGAATCGTCAATGGATGACGGCCTGTTGAGGGCCGTTAACGACCTGAAAGTGGACGCCGTACTTGTCGCCGATACCTCGGAAGGCGGCGGCTCACTGCTATGGCACCAGCTGATGATATTCCAGCACCTGGCGCGTCTGATTACCAAGCCCCTGATAGTACCCGTCCCGGCGGACATCAATGAAGAAGAGCTGAAAGCCCTCTGGGAGGCCGGCGCGGACGGCATGCTGGTGGAAGTCGATACCACGAAAACCGGGGGACTGAAAGGGCTGCGCCAGGCTATAGATAAACTGCCGCCCCGCTCCTTTATGAAACGGGATAAGATTGAAGCCCTGCTGCCGAGGACGGGTGGGGAGAGGGGCGCAACCGCTCCCCCCGACGAAGAGGAAGAAGAGGAATACGAGTAACTATTTCTTCACTTCATCCCCCGGCCGGGTGATAAAGCTGTCGCTCCAGCCCTCCTGCATGGTGCCTGCGCCGCACATAATAGCTATGACGATATGAGGCTTGCGGTACTCCTTGCAGAATATGGGGCCGTGGTGCAGTCCCCGGGGAACAAAAAGGGCGCTGCCAGTATCGAAAGCCAGGCATTGCCCGCCGACGTAAAACTCCATATCGGCGCCCAGGTCCTCCGGATTTTCCGGGTCGCCGCCGATGTGCAGCACTATCTCTTCGAAATTATTGTGCACCATCTCCGGCATGGCGGCGTCAGGATTTTTCGATAAAGGCATATCGAACGTCCAGCCCATTTCGATGTAATATTTAACGCCCGGTATCTGGACGCCGCTCATGTACGTCATCGTGGGGGCGGTACGTCCGCGCACGAACTCCGCCCCCGCCTCCCGCAGGGGACTCCGTATCACGTATTGCTCGTAGTCGATGTCGTCCTGCTTCACCGGCAAACCCTGCTTCGGCTCACTGATGCCGCTCTTACCCCACCCCTTGAACGGGTCACCCGTTCCCAGCATCATCGCCATCTCTATGTGCGGAAACTCAAACCTGTTCCATATCATCGGCCCGTGACGCACCCCCGCCGGTATGTAAACTCCCGTCGTCGTGTTGAACGTTATCGGCTGCCCGCCGACGTAAAACGTTATCTCCCCACCCAGCACCTGCGGCCTCTTCCAGTCGCCGCCCCAGTGCAGCACTATCTCGTCATAGTCGTGCACGTGCTCGTGGATATGGGGGTTGGGCTCCGGCATGTCCCATATCCACCCTAGCTCTATATAGTAGTTGGCTTCCGGTACCTGCTGGCCACTCATGTAGGTCATCGTGGGACTCTGCCGTCCCTTGTAGCCGGGACCTGCCTCGTATATAGGCTTGCTTACCAGGTATTTTCCGTAATCGGTCGACATACCGTTATCATAGCTTTGCGCTAATGAAAGTGTCAAAAAGCCCTCCGCTCTGTTTACAGTCCCCCGTTCTCAATAATATAATGCAAGCGTTGGGGGAAGGAGTTATTACAGAGTGATAAACGCCGAAAACGAACAGACCGTTATCAACAAACTGCTGAACTGGGCAGAGAAAAAGGCTTCGATTCGAGCCATGCTCCTGACCAGTTCCCGCGCCAATCCGCATACACCCACGGACAATTTTTCAGATTACGATATTATCCTGGTAGTGACGGATATCCAGCCGTTTTTAAGAGACGAAAGCTGGCTGGAAGACTTCGGCAGGGTTCTTACGGTATATAGAGACCCTGTCTGTCTCGAACAGGGTTTCGAGAAATTTATCCGGGTAACCCAATATGAAGACGGCACCAAAATCGACTACTCGGTGTGGCCGGTAGAATTACTGAAACGGGTTGCCGAAGAGCCGGAGCTATCGGACTACCTTAACGACGGTTATCAGATTATCATGGACAGGGACACCCTGACAGCCGGGTTGAAATCACCGACCTATAAAGCCTACATCCCCGATATCCCGACCGAGGATGAATATCTGACGGTCATTGAAAATTTCTTCTCCAACAGCTCCTACGTAGCCAAACATATCTGCCGCGACGACCTGATGCCGCTGAAATACTGCCTGGACGAGACGATGAAGCTGAACAATTTGCGCAAAATGCTGGAGTGGCGGCTGGAAATCGATAACGACTGGTCGGTAAAAGCCGGCGCCTACGGTAAGGGCTTGAAGAAGAAAACAATACCGGAACTGTGGGCGGAACTGGAAAAAACATATGTCGGAGCCGGCAGAGAAGAAAACTGGGAAGCCTTATTCAAGACCATCGAACTGTTCTGCAAAGTCGCCAGGGAAGTCGGCAGTAACCTGGGTTATACTTATCCGCAGGATTTAGAGCGTCGCGTCGTGAAATACCTGCGGAACGTTAGAGAGATAGACAACAATCTAAAGACCTCCTGAGAAATAAAAAAGGGTGATTTCCGGCATTAATACGATGCGGAATAAACCAGCAAGTAGAATCCATGTCCGCCTGTGAAAGGAGAAAGTATGTTAAAACAGATATTGATATGCCTGCTCATCGTCATGGTTACGGTATTATTGCCGGGGTGCGATGTTATCACCGGTGAAATTATCGATGAACCTGCTGAAAAGCCCGCTGAAAGCGAGATACCCGTTAGCACGGAGTTCGGGCGGATGCTGGGGTACATACCTTACTCTTTTATTGAGGAGCATGATATCTGGTTCGGAAACCCGGGTAAAACCAAAGAAATGTACGGGATAGACGACTCGGCCAGTTATGAAGGAATCAGGGAAGTGCTCAAGCAGATACCGGAGGAACGGGAAAGGCAGTTCATCTCTGACCTGGGCGCGGCGTTGATAACACTCCCCACCTGGAATCGGCCGGAGGTAGTTACCCTTATCGGGTTTGACGTAATGGCGGCAAACCGCCTCCTCTGCGGCGGAGCGGTGCCTCCGCGCGGCTATTTTATCCTGGAAGGGGACTTCGATGAGGAGCTCATCGGCCAGAAACTAACCGGGCAGGGCTATACGAAGACGGACTACGGCCAGTACTCCTATTACGGGATACGCGGCGATTTTGAAATAGATATAAGACACCCGCTGGGCAGAATTGCCCTGGCCAGCATGAACCGGGTGGCCGTCCTCAATAACACCATCATAACTTCACCGGTCGCGGCTGATATCACCGGCATCTTCGACGCGATGGACGGGGATACGCCTGCCGCCATCGATAACGCCGTCTGCCGGGTGCTGGCGGATAGCCTTGGCGATATCCTGGGTGCCACCCTGACCATCCCGGAACGCATCCTCTTCTCCGACCTCTCTGCCCAGGAGGGGCTGCCAAGGTTCGATTTCACCCTGCCCGATAACTGGGGTGTTTTACACGGGTACAAGATGGCCGCTCTGGGCTGCCATGCCGAAGGCGATGAACGCTTCTTCGACATCGCGCTGTTTTATGACGATGAGGCAGCCGCCGCGGCGGACGGCAAGGAAATCGTCAAACGAATGAGCAAATATAGGCTTAATACGTGGAGTAACGCCCCCGAAAAGGTAGCTTTTACCGCTCGGTATCACCCCGGCGAGTCAATAGTAACACAGTATGCCGGAGGCACGGTACTAAAAATTGCCTGCCGGATTCTATCTCCCGAAGAGCGGTACGGGGTTTCAATGATGACGGGTGGGGTAAGCTGGCCCTTCCGCGACATCCTTTTCCTCGCCCCGGACCCGTCTGAATACATCGGGAAAAACGATCAACCTGCGGTTATTTCTATACGTAATCCCTGAAAAATTTCTAGACGCCCTGAATCATCTGGTAGGACTTGCCCTCGGTAACGATGGACGGGGCAATGACCATCTCGGCGCTATGAAATTCCCGGATAGTGGCCGCGCCGCAGAAGCCCATTGCCGTACGCAGCGCCCCGACGAGGTTCTCGGTGCCGTGGGTCACCGACGCAGGCCCGAAGAGCAGTTTCTCCAGCGTGGTCGTCGTCCCCACCTTTATCCGCGTACCGCGGGGCAGGGCCGGGTGGGGATGAGACATACCCCAGTGATAGCCGCGTCCCGGGGCTTCTTTCGCTCTGGCAAAATTGGAACCCAGCATTACCGCATCCGCACCAGCGGCACAAGCCTTGCAGACATCGCCACCCTTGTGGAAACCGCCGTCGGTGATTATCGGTACGTACTTGCCGGACTCCCGGTAATATTCCTCTCTGGCCGCCGCGCAATCGATAGTGGCTGTTATCTGGGGAACGCCTAGTCCGAGGACTTCCCGGCTGGTACAGGCGGCACCGGGACCGACACCGACCAGCACGCCGGCTATACCCGTCCCCATCAGTTCCAGGCAGGCGCTATAGCTGACGCAGTTGCCGACGACAATCGGCATTTTCATTTGCTGGCTAAGCTCGGAAAATATCAGGCCGCGATAGCTCTTGGAGACATGCCGGGCGCTGGTGACCGTGGATTGCACCACCAGAATATCACCGCCGGCCTCGATCACGATGGGGGACAGGCGCTTGGTATTGGCCGGTATCAGGGAAATAGCGCAGGTTACTCCGGCTTTCTTTATCGCCTCCACCCTCTCGCCGACGAGTTTCTCTTTTATCGGCTCCCGGTAAACTTTCTGGAGCAGGGCGGTGACTTCATCGTCCGCAGCTTTGGCGATTTCTTCCAGAACTTCGTCGGGATTTTCATAGCGGGCCTGTATTCCGTCCAGATTGAGAACGCCTAGTCCGCCGAGTTTACCCAGCTGAATAGCGAAGTTAACATCGACCACGGAGTCCATGGCAGAGGTCATAAATGGAATGGAGAAAGCAAAATCGCCGATGGTGAAATCGGTGTTGGTCTGGTCGGGATTGAGGGTAACATCCCCGGGCACAATGGCCACTTCGTCAAAACCGTAGGAACGCCTTAACTGTTTAAACTTAGAAGTAGCCTTCTCGCTGCACATCTGTGCTCTATATTATAACAAAAAATAAAAATATTTTGCAAACAAATATTTTACATCTGATTGAGGCTATCTGCTCGCCCGATGCTCTGAAAATTTTTATAAGAAATATTTGACAATTTACCCCGTACTCTATATAATTCGTTCACCAAAACTAAAAACTATAGAGTATCACTGTGTTTATCTTTTTTTTGATAATGGCGCTCATCTTCCTCATTGCCGGGGGTATCGGCTTATTTCATGTCAACGTCAACCTGGGCGCGGGTACGAATCTGTGGATTTACGGTAATATCACCTTCGGCGTTTTCACCATTGTCGGCGTAGCGTTAATTATCTTCCTTGCCCTGTTCAACTCTGAATTCGACTAGACACACCTCCACAGCCACATCATCACCACACCCCTGAACATACCGGGTTAAGTGTCCCCGCAAGCTCAAAGCTAGACAGGCAGAGGCGCGCCGTTCTATAATATTCAGGTTAAGGACTTTATAAAAATGCCGACTCTTTACGTTGTAGCCACCCCTATCGGAAATCTGGAGGATATCTCGCTGCGGGCTATCCGTATACTCCGCGAGGTGAAGCTTATCGCCGCGGAAGACACCCGCAAGACGAGGCGACTCCTCAACGCCTACGAAATCAAGACACCTATGACCAGCTACTTCGAGCATAACAAGCTCACCAAGCTGGAATATATCCTGGACTGCCTCAAAAATGGAGATGTAGCCCTGGTTTCCGAAGCAGGCATGCCGGGCATTTCCGACCCCGGTTACGAGCTTATCGCGGCGGCGGGGAGGGATAATATCCCGGTTGTCCCCATCCCCGGAGCTTCGGCCATTACCACGGCGCTGGCCGTCTCCGGGCTACCCACGGACAGGTTTACCTGCATCGGCTTCCTACCGAACAAAGCGAGCGCCCGGCGCCGCGCCCTTAAATCGATAGTCGATGAACCGGGAACAATCATTACCCTGGAGGCGCCGCACCGAATTATGGCGGCACTGGAGGACATCCTGACCGCCCTCGGCAACCGGCGGATAGCCGTTTGCCGCGAGCTTACCAAGCTCCATGAGGAGATTTTCCGGGGAACGGTGAGCGAGGCGATGCAACACTTCGCAGAGCCAAGGGGCGAGTTCACCCTGGTCATCGAAGGCAGGGGAACCAAAAACAAACCACAGCTAACGGAGTCCGTGGCAAAGCAGCTTCACCAGATGTACCTCGCTGGCGCCACGGTTAAAGAGGCTGTTGCCACAGTAGCCGGGGAAACAGGACTGTCGAGGAAGGAACTGTATCAAACCTGGCTCAAGCTGGATAAGGTCTGGGAAAGAGAAAAGGATTCCTGTTAAAACGTATAAAGGAGCAAGCAAATGCGTCGCGGTTGTATATCTTTAGGCGAAATAAAATGTGATGAGTGTAAAAAACCCATCCCCTACCCCGACCGCTACCTGGCCATCAATGAAAAGGACGGTATCGAGGATGAGGAGGGCGAGACCCGGCGGTACTGCGTCGAGTGCTGCCTGAAGAAGGGCTACGCCCATCATAAAGAAGAGAAAGGCGAACGGGTATTGACCTTCTTCTAGGTCGGTCATCCCGTTTTTATCCTAACCAGTATGAGCGAGAGAATTTTCATCGGCGTGGCCTGGCCGTATGCCAACGGTTCGCTGCACCTGGGGCAGATTGCCGGGTGCTACCTGCCGGCGGATATATTCGCCCGTTATCACCGCACCATAGGGAACGAAGTATTGATGGTATCCGGCTCGGACCAGCACGGCACGCCGACTACTATTAAAGCCGAACAGGAAGGGAAAACGCCGCAGGAGATTGCCGACTTTTACCAGCAGGAATTTCTGGATTGCTGGCAGCAGCTGGGCATCTCCTTCAACCTGTACACGACCACCGGCACGAAAAACCATGCCGAAGTGGCGCAGGACATCTTTCTGACACTCCTTGAGAAAGACTATCTATACAGGGACACGGTGTCGCAGGCATATTGCTCGAAGTGCCAGCGCTACCTGCCGGACCGCTATATCGAGGGCACCTGTCCACATTGCAACTCGCCGAACGCCCGGGGCGACCAGTGCGAAGCATGCGGTAAATTACTGGATGCCCCCGAACTAATGGATGCACATTGCCGTATCTGCGGGACACCCCCCGTCTACAAGGACTCCGAGCAGTTTTTTCTAAGGTTACCGGCCTTCCGGGACAGGCTCCTCGACTGGGTGAAAGACAAGAAACACTGGCGGTCGAATGTCCTGAATTTCACCAGGAGATTCCTGGAAAAAGGCCTGATAGACAGGGCGATAACCCGTGATATCGACTGGGGCGTGCCGGTACCGGTCGAAGGCTTTGATAACAAGCGCATCTATGTGTGGTTCGAGGCTGTTATCGGCTACCTCTCGGCATCTAAAGAATGGGCTGCCCTAAGCGGCGATGACGATGGGTGGCGGCCTTTCTGGACCGATGGCGTCAAGAGCTACTACTTCATCGGCAAGGACAATATCATCTTCCACACCATTATCTGGCCGGCGATGCTACTCGGTTACGGAGGACTGGTCCTGCCCTACGACGTCCCATCCAACGAGTTCATGACGATTGAAGGAAAAAAAATTTCCACCAGCAAGAACTGGGCGGTCTGGCTGCCGGACTACCTATCGCGATACGACCCCGACCCTCTGCGCTATATCCTCTCTATCAGCATGCCGGAGACCAGCGATACCGATTTTTCCTGGCGCGAGTTCGTCCGCCGTAACAACGACGAACTGGTAGCAGCCTACGGCAACCTGGTAAACCGGGTGTTGACCTTCGTCTACCGCAACTTTGAAGGCTGCGTGCCGGAGCCCGATGAATTGAGCGACGCCGACAAAGCCCTCATCGAAAATACGGAATCCTGCCTGGAACAGACCGGTGAGTTTCTCTCCAGGTGTAACTTCAAGCAGGCCATCATGACAGCGATGTCCGCCGCCCGTGAGGTCAACCGATACCTCGATGAAAAGGAGCCATGGAAGGTAATCAAAGAGAATAAGCAAGCTGCCGCCACGTCTTTATATGTCGCACTTAATGCAATCAATACCATAAAAACAATGTTCTATCCATTCCTCCCCTTCAGTTCCCAGAAGGTGTATGAGTATCTTGGCTATGAAAGTAGGGTGGAAGAGTACGGTTGGCAACCGCAGCGGCTGCCGCCGGGGCAGAAACTACGCGAATCGCAGCCCCTCTTTTCCAAGCTTGATGAGAGTATTATCGACGAGGAGACAAAACGTATTGGAACTTGAGAAGATTTACGCGCCTGTCCAGGAAGATTTAAATAAGGTCAGGGACATACTGAAGTCCATCAGCCATGTTGATTTCAACTGGCTGTCGAACCAACTAAGCTATGTGGTGAAGGAAACCGGCAAGGGAATCCGACCGGCTCTCACCCTGCTTACAGGCATGTCTTATAAATATAACCTTACGTACCTGCTGCCTATGGCCGTTTCCGTCGAGTTGATGCATACCGCCACCCTTATCCACGATGACACCATTGATAAAGCTCTAACACGCCGCGGTAAGGCCACGATTAACAGCTTATGGGGTGACGAAATAGCCATACTCATGGGCGACTACCTGTTCGCCAAAGCCGGAGAGTTCGTATCAGATACACAGACACCGCGGGTTATCAAGCTATTCTCCCAGACACTCGGTATTATTTCCAGCGGCGAGATAATCCAGTTCCGCAGTGCATTCAAACTAAACCATAGCCACGATAACTACCTCCGCCGCATTTATAGTAAAACCGCCTCTTTGTTCTCTCTGGCTACGCAGTCGGGTGCTATTCTGAGCCAAGCCCCGGAGGAAACAGTGGAGATAATGAAAGAATACGGCGATAATCTGGGCATCGCTTTTCAAATCGTCGATGATATCCTGGACTTTACCAGTACCGAGGATGCCATGGGCAAGCCGGTGGGCTCGGATTTAATCCAGGGAACGCTCACCCTCCCGGCTATGATGCTCATGGAACGCCACCCCGCCAATAACCCGGTCCAGAGAATGTTCGAGACCGGAGATAAAAGCAACATAGCTAAAGCTATTGAAATGGTACTTGATTCCACGATTATTGACGACTGTTATAAAACCGCTTCTGAATATAGTAAAAGGGCATGCGAGAACCTGAATCAACTTCCGCAGACAGTCAGCCGAAACGCATTATACGAACTGGCCGATTACGTCGTCAAACAGGGAACGTAGATAATCTGAAGGTAATTCCGCCCCTATTCCCCCGTCCACACGCTGCCGTCCTGATAGGTCTCCCACTTGGCCGTTGGCAGTTTTTCCTTAAAACGGTCAACAGCGAACTCGACAGCCGCCAGTCCTTCTCCCCGGTGAGCGGCCGCTATCGCCACCACGAGATTGATATCCCCCACCTTTAACCTGCCCACCCGATGGTAAATAGCCACGTTATTCACCGGCCACTTCCGCTTAATCTCCCCGGCTATTTCACGCAGTCCGGCCTCCGCCCTACCATCGGCGTCCTGATACTCCACCGAAACAACGGACTTCCCGCGGGAATTATCGCGAATCAGGCCGACATAGGACACCACGCAACCGCTGCCGAACGTCCTAACTTTATTAATTACCAGTTCCGGGGATATCGGCTTATCGGTAATTTGAATCATACAGACCTCATTGCATCAGGAAACTCTTACCGGAAAATAATGACACAGCTTTACCCGGAGAAAATTTAATCGGACGGGGCGGGTGTCTGTTTCGGTACAAGCCTTGGCACGGCGGGAGCTTTCTTGGGTTTGGTTACTTTCTCGCCTTCGGCTACCGGCTTCACCGGTGCCGGTATGGTCGTTTTCCTGACTTTCCTCTTTATCCCCGGAACGGCGAGCTTTCTAAAGACTTCTTCCAGTTCCGCGCCCTCGAGGGTCTCGAACTTAATCAACTTCTCGGCGAGAGACACCAGTTTCGCTTTATTATCGGTCAGCACTTTCATGGCCGTACCGTAGGCATCGTCGATGAGTTTGTTAATCTCGCGGTCGATTTCCAAGGCGAACCTCTCGCTGTAGTCCCTCTGCTCGGAGATTTCACGACCGAGGAATACCATCTCCTGCTTGTTGCCGAAGGTCCTCGTGCCCAGTTTATCGCTCATGCCGAAATCCGTAACCATGCGGCGGGCATAAGCCGTCACCTGTTGGATATCGTTATGCGGCCCTGTTGACCTCTCGTGAAAAATCAGTTCTTCCGCAGCATGACCACCGAGAAAGGTAGCCAGCCTGTCTTTAAGCTGAGAACGCGTGGTCAGATACCTGTCCTCCGCCGGCAGCTGCTTGGTGTAGCCCAGGGCCATACCGCGCGCCACTATGGAGATTTTATGCACCGGGTCGGCATTGGGCAACATTCTGGCTACGAGGGCATGTCCGGATTCGTGATAGGCAATGACTTTCTTTTCCTCGGGGTTTATCTTGCGGCTCTTCCGCTCGGGACCGGCAATCACCCTGTCCACGGACTCCTCAAGCTCCTCCATGCCTATTTTCTTCTTATCTCGCCTGGCTGCCAGAATGGCTGCTTCATTAACCAGGTTGGCCAGGTCAGCGCCGCTGAAGCCCACGGTTCCCTTTGCCAGAACCTCCAAATCGACGCTCTTAGCGAGCGGTTTACCGTTGGAATGCACCTTGAGAATCGCCAGCCGCCCGATGATATCCGGCAGGTCCAACATTACCCGCCGGTCGAAGCGGCCGGGACGGAGTAAAGCGGGGTCCAGGATGTCCGGTCGGTTGGTGGCCGCGATAACGATAACGCTGGTATTGGTATCAAAGCCGTCCATCTCCACCAGAATCTGGTTAAGTGTCTGCTCACGCTCGTCGTGGCTGCCGCCCAGTCCGGTACCGCGCTGGCGTCCGACGGCATCAATCTCGTCGATAAAGATAAGGCACGGCGTATTGCGCTTGGCCTGGTCGAAAAGGTCGCGCACCCTGGAGGCGCCGACGCCGACGAACATCTCAACGAACTCACTGCCGCTGATGGAGAAGAAGGGAACATCGGCTTCACCGGCTGCCGCTCTTGCCATTAACGTCTTGCCGGTGCCGGGGGGGCCTATGAGCAACACGCCTTTGGGGATACGCGCTCCCAGAGTCTGGAACTTCTCCCGCGCCTTCAAGAATTCCACAACTTCCTGCATATCCTGCTTGGCTTCTTCCACGCCGGCGACATCGGCAAAAGTGACCGTGGCCCGGTTGGCCGGGAAAAGCCGCGCCCGGCTGCGCCCGAAGCTCATGGCCTGGTTATTGGCACCGCGTGCCTGCCGGAACAGGAAGAATAGTAGAAAACCAAAAATCATAAGGGGTAAGAAGTTTATCAGCAGCCCTCCCCAGTTAATCCCGCTCGATGACTTGATTTCAAAGCCGCCTTCGGGAAGCTGAAGTCCGAGCTCCTGGAGCTCAACTACGGTAAGGTTACCTATTGCCGTCTTGAGCTCTTTACCTTCGATAGTGGTAATGAGCAATTCAGTCTCGTCAACCTCGATACTGCTTATCTCCTTGTTCTGTGACATGGTAATAACCTGACTCAAGGGGACTTCATCCGGCTCACTGGACCCCGGCATCAGGAAAGAAAAGAGGAGGATAGCCGCCAATACGATAACAATGTATATTAAACTATTACGCTTCCAGCTTGATTTCATATTTCGCCTCGAACAATGTAACCCTTCCTTTATTATTATAATTATACCATAAAAATTATTAAAGAATAGCTGACTAAGGTACTATATAATAATAAATGACCTGTAAAGTGGGAGAGAAACTACCGCTATAACTGCTCGCGAATTAACATTGACAACCTGTCACAACCTATATATAGTGTCGGTAAACAGGTCGTGCTGCAATAACCGGCAACCTCAATGGAGGCGGTAATGAACGCGGTTACAGAACCAACGGCAATCAAATCCCTGCCCAAACTGAACAAGCACGGCGCCGATGACCTTTTTATCTGTTCGGCCAGTTTCGAAGAAAGGTGCCTTTCCAGTCCCACCCTGATGGGTGTTGACTTCCTGACGAAATACGCCGTCATCTTTTACGTCGAGGAGCCGGCCTATAAGAAACAGGTCGAAAAAAACATGTTCCGACTTCAAACTGAGTTGCGGAAAAAGACCACGGAGGGCATCTTCGTCATTTCCTGCCAGCGTGAAAACCCCGTAGACGGGATTCAACAGATGGCGAAGATATTGAAAGAATGCAAGCTGAATACCGATGATGGACCATTTATTACCATCGATATCAGCGGTTTCACCAAGATATACCTCCTGGAGCTACTGCATTTCCTGGTGATTGAGAGAGGACTCGGCATGCCCCGCCTGCTGCATACCACCCAGCGATACCTGCCCACCAAGCTGACCCGCGGTATCGAGCAGATTACCACCATACCCAACTATTTCGGCAGCCCTTCCATGGACAAGGCAACGACGCTGGTATTATTCCTCGGATTCGAGCCGGAGCGGGCTCTGGCGATATGGAAGCAATATAATCCAGCCAGGACGATTGCATTGATTACCAATCCCCCGCGTACCGGCAATCCCGATTATCTTAAATACGCCCGCCAGAATAACGCTGAGTTACTTTCAAAGTCCTCGGTAGAGGTCAGAGACGTGCCGGCGGATAACCCTTATGCAGTCAAGATAGTGCTGGATTCCATTTACGATGAGACCAGGGACTCGTTCAACATGGTCATCGGGCCGTTCGGGACGAAACCACAGGTCGTAGGCGCGTTCCTCTTCTGCAAGGAGCATCGCAAAGTGCAGGTAATTTATTCCTTCCCATCCACGTACACCCGTTCCTACCTGCAACGCCAGCCCGGCATTACGCTGCTACTGCCCGTTGCCCCGGAGGCATAACCATCCTCATTGAATGCGGAGCAACGGGCAATAACACCCTGTTTAACATTATATATGCTTCGCGTTTACGTTACTTCGGTCTGAATACCTTCCAGGGCTTGAGCGGCTTATGCGGCTTGTCCGATTTCCAGAACTTGTTGACTACCGGACGCTCAACGTGAAGCATGTACTTCCCCTCCCAGGTGACCGGTCCGATCAGAGTATAGATATCCGTCCCGGGAATGGGACCAATGCTGAGCTGAGCCGACCACTTTCCGAAGGCTTTGGCACCTTCGAAGACACCCGTGCCGCCGGTAGCTGCCCAGGTACCGCTATCGGAAATTTCCCCGGTATATAGATTACCCCTGATTCTTCCGGTAAAAGTGCCATCCAGAGAGCCGCTGCCATCGGGACGGATGAGTGAAAAACTGCCTTTCATAACACCGTGGGCATTACCCTCCTCATCAACTCTAACGATGGAATCATGCTCCGACCAGAAGGCAGTTCCCGCCAGCAGGTCCCAGTCGCACTCGGCTAAAAATCCTTCGACGATTTCGCCCTTATAGCGCCAGATTTTGTTCTTGATAACAGGGTCAGGCATATAGGTCACGTAAATCAACCCGGAACCGGAAAAATCCGTCACGGACTTTCCCGGCCAGTTCCTGTCGTTCTTGGCAAGAGTTGTACCGGGCACCAGGACTGTTAGAACCAGTATCAACGCCAGGGTGAGAAATAGTATTCTCTTTTTCATCACGTTCAATTCCTCCTTTTTTTATTCCTTTAATACGGCATCCCTGCCGTTATTAAAGCTTCTTCCTGTAAATTCTTCAGTTCGCTACCGTCTCCAGCACGAAATCGGTATTGGCGGCCGCAACCGCCATTATCCGCTCGAACTCGGGCTTGTTCTTCTTCAAGAGAGCCAGGCAGGCCTCTACCACTTCGGTATCATAGAGAACGCCGCTGGCCTGCGATATCTCTTCCAATGCTCTATCCAGACCGAGGGCCGGTCGGTAAGGCCGGTGGGACGACATGGCTTCGACAACATCAGCCACGCCCAGAATCCTGGCCTCAATAACGATGTCTTCCCCGGACAGGCCCCCGGGATACCCGGACCCATCCAGTCTTTCATGGTGCTGGAGAACCGCCTGGGTAACCGGCCATGGAAAATCTATCTTCTGCAGAATATCGTAGCCGACCTGGCAGTGATTTTTAATGATACTGAACTCGGTCTCGGTTATTTTCCCGGGCTTGCTGAGAATCTCGGACGGCACGGCTACCTTGCCGACATCGTGGAGAAGGCCGGCAACGTGAATCCCCATTGCCTGCCACTCGGAGAGGCCCATTTCCTTGGCGATAGCCCGCGCCAGTTCCGCGACCCGCCGCTGGTGGCCGGCGGTGTACGGGTCTCTGGTTTCAACCACCAGAGACACGGCGTGAATAACCCCGTCCATCGCCTTTTGCAGCTCGCTGTGCTTCTGCTTCATGTTTTCATAAAGGCTGGCGTTATCAATACTGATAGCCACGCCGGCCGAAACCGTCTCCAGCAGCCGTCTCTCTTCTTTGGAATAGGGCCCGTCCGACTCTTTGCAGCTGAGAAGCAATATCCCGGCCAGAAGCCCGTTGCTTTTCAAGGGCACCATAAGCTCGATGTTATTCTCCTCCAGAGTCTGCCGGTCGGAAGCATTGAGACTGATGAGCGATGGAATTATATCCAGATCGGTGCTATCGACGATACTGTTGAGCTGCTTCATGGTGGCTACGAGGGGACTGCTGGCAGAAAAATACAGTCGTCCCTGGCTCTTCTTGCCGGAATACATATAGTCAGCGTAGTCCCCGGACTGCGAAGGCAGGAGCAGGTAGACACCCCTGCTCTGCATACTGTTAGCCACCACTTCAACCAGCGATGAAGATAGCTGTTCGAGGTCGAGGTCTCCTCTGGTCTCCTGATTGAACCGTTTCAGGGTCTGGATGTGGTCAAACCGCTTCCGGAAAAACCACCTGTCCACCGTATGCTGTAACTGTGAAAGCACCGGCTGGAATAAAGAAGCGGCAATAAACACGGTAATAACGGTTATCGTCAGGGTGACCGGGCTCATAAAGTTGGGGAAAAACCGGCTAAGCAGAAAAATGAAGCTGGCAATCACACAGAAAATCAGCAAACTCGTCAGCGAATAGGTGACACCTTTCCGGACAACCACCTTCATCTCCAGCAGATTATGCCGTAGCATGGTTATAGTCGCTATCAGGCAGAACAGGATATTACCGATGATACCCAGGGGATACATGTTTATCCCCAGAACCGGAAGATAGTCGGTGGTGGCGCCGATGAACATGGCAGCGACACCGACGATGATATACTGGGCGCGTATTTTTTCATCGACAATCCGGGTACGCCGCTGGTGTTTCAACAGCAGTATGGCGCCACGCACGATGGGCGTATAGGCGCACAGCACGTAAAGGGGGAAAAGGAGCCCGATGACCGGGGCCTTGCCATACCACATCATCTGCATACCGCTGACTACCAGACCCGTTGGAATAAGACCCAATACCACGAAATATGCAGTATACAGCGGGTACATAAAAAATTTATTCGGACGGATGCCGATAAGTGACGTGGTAAATCTATAGAAAAACAGCGAGGCGCTCAGTATCGCCAGGAACACCAGCTTTTCCCAGAGTAAAGCATCCGCCAGGTCGGGGCTGGCACGCATCATGAAGATGGAAAAACCCCACAACGTCATGAAGAAGAGGAATATTGAGAAAGGCCTCCTGGCGATATGGCGTTTGCCGCTGACCGTCAGAACTATCAGCAGCCCCAGGCAAAATATCACCTCAATTAATGGAATCACCAAATACATGTTCAATACCGGGTCTCCGCATCCATATATATTCTCCAGTAAAACATGGTATTATCAGGCAACGGGTACCTCCCGCTTTCCTGCCAGATTGAGGAGTTCTTCAATAACATTATCCGGGGGATTCATCCTCGGCGGCTTTCTTTGTGCCAGTTCCGCGCCGTTCTCCTGCTTCACCAGGTAATAGTCTTTAAAGGTGCCCCGGCACAGCACCGTTACTTCCAGCGGCCGCAGTCCCATCATGGCAGCCAGGTCACGATAACCGGGGTCTGCTTTTATCAGTTCGCCGTGAAGGACCGAAGCCAGGTCTATCTTACGATTACCGCCATCAAGCTCAATATATAGGTGGAGAGTTGGTTTGCCATCCCTGATTTCCTTGCGGATTATCCAGTCTTCGTAATTAATGCCACAACCGGCGACCGCCTGCATAACCGTTTTTTCACTCACCCTGGTGAAGCCGGCGATATCAATCAGGTCGTCCGCCCTGGCCTCGAAGACCATCTGGGGCAGGTGAATCCGCGCCTCCTCATCTTCCAGAGCTGTAATGCGGACGAGGTGACCCAGCCGGTACCGGATAAAAGGCATCCCGTAGAAGCTGGTAATGACGAGTTCGTAGCGCTCGCCCGGTTTAACATCGGAGAGGAGCATGGTACGCGGTTCGTAAAAAACATTCTCACGACTCTTCAACCATTCGGCTTCCGGAATAAATTCGTAAAAGTTGGAGTGCGGGATAAACGTCAGGCCGCGGCGCGTCCAGCTCTGTAAAGCAATGATACCGGCCTCAGTGGAGGCGTGAAATTCATAAGGGTAGGCGCCCCAGTATTTATATACCAGGTCGCGGTAGATGCTGGTATCTATTCCCCAGCCAATGAGAGCCTTTACCGGCCACAGGTCTTTGGGTAATACGCTCCTGTTCTCAAGCCGACTCCGCACGAACCCCCGCAGGACCCTCGCTAATTCAGCGGGGTGCGCCAGATGTTTGGACAACTTGCTCTTCCGGGACATCTGGTTAAATTCATTGCCGGTCTTCACCAGGACGCTGGTCATGGCTACCATGATATCCACGCCGGTCCTCAAGGACATCTCAAAACCCCTGGTTATTTTCTCCCGGAAATCCATGCTGTCATGCATATCCGGCGATATGACCGGCCGGAGACTGAATAACTGGCTGGCGCCGGAAGCCAGGATGCCGGAGAGATAAGGTGCAGGAGCCACGTTGTACAGGACGCGGTCGCCCTCTACGAGAGAACTCTGCCCTCTCTGCTGCGAGCAGGCAAGAATAAACACCGACATCAGGTTCTCCAGCGAACGGTGGTAGGCCTCAATCGTGTAGGGAACGTGCCGACAGCCACCCGCCGCCCCTGATGTACTCGCCCAGACATGGGGCTTCTCGGGGAGAGACGGCGCGTCGCCGGGGTCCAGTTCAAGGACGTAGTCTTCATAAGTGGTCAAAGGCACAATGTTACGATATTCCTCAACACTCAGGGGAGTTTTATTACCTAGCAGCCTTTTCCCCAGAGGACATTGAGCAACTTTCTCCAGCTGTTGCAGTAAGAGCGAATCCTGAATGGACATGAATTGCGGCAGGTCAAGGTCGAGAAAGCCGCAGTACTTGCACCATACTCTATCGTATTCGGATTTTACCATCGGGAAATTAATATTCCGTATGGGATTTCCTTTTTTATGAAATACCTGCAAATCGAGTAATTGTCCGGTCATATTCAATCCCCCTTTTTTACCAATCCAAGTCTAAAGAGGCCATGTCAATACAAAATCACAAATTGACCCTGAATCTTATCAAAATCGTCACAAGAAAAGATATTCGTAATTAATAATTTTCTCCTTACCGGGGTGCGCCCTTCATAGTACAAGACCCATAACTAACGATAGTAAATACAGGCATACACACCGCACCTAAATAAAAAACACCCCGGCATAATGTGATTTTGCGTAATTTTCAGGGGGATAGATAAACCCACTCTGACTTGACAAGGCAAAGTCTGGTAGTGTAGATTTTAATAGTAATGCGTAAAATATCGCATTTTTTTAGTGTTTTTCCCATCCGTTAAATTAGCCTGCCGCTTCTATAATGAACTACAGTTACATATCATAATTTTACGTAAATTCTTGGAAGGAGAATGACTAAATGTCTGACGGAAAAGGCAAAGTGGTTGACGTCAAGCCAGACAAAACGGTAATAAAAGCCCTGGCTCTCGGTGGCTTGCTCGGGGGCGGGGGCGAATGCGCCGTTGACGTTAAAGACGGTAAATTGGTCAGGATACGTCCGTTCCACTACGACTGGAAATACGACCGCGAGTCGTTCCGCCCCTGGAAAATCACACGTAACGGCAAAGACTATAAACCGCTTTTTAAGTCCGTCCCCTCGCCGTTCTCTCTGGCTTACAAGAAAAGGACTTTTTCGCCCAACCGTATCAAATACCCCCTGAAGAGAGTCGACTGGGACCCCAACGGCGAGAGAAACCCGCAGAACCGCGGCAAGAGCAAGTACCAGAGAATCTCCTGGGAAGAAGCCTCCGACCTGCTGGCTGGCGAGGTCAAGAGAATACATAAAGAGTACGGCCCCCTGGCGATACTGGTACAGGGTGATGGACACGGCGAATGCAAGACCATCAACACCCCCCACGGGCATTCGGGAAGACTCTTCGACATGATGGGCGGCTTTACCCAGCAGGTGCGTAACCCGGATAGCTGGGAAGGCTGGTACTGGGGCTCCAAGCACGTCTGGGGGCAGGGCATCCAGGGTATGATGGACCCCGCCAACAACATCATCAAGGACATGACCGAGAACTGCGGCATGGTCCTCTTCTGGGGCGGCGACCCGGAGACGACCCCCTGGGGATTCACCGGCCAGTGCGCCACGCGCCTCTGCTACTTCTGGACGGAGGTCGGCATCAAGCAGGTTTATGTCTGCCCCGACCTTAACTACGGCGCCGCCGTCCATGCCGATAAATGGATTCCCGTCCTCCCCAATACCGACGCCGCCTTACAGTTAGCCATCATCTACGTGTGGGTAACCGAAGGTACTTATAAGAAAGACTATATAAAAACCCATGCCGTCGGCATGGATAAAGTTGAAGACTACGTCCTGGGCAAGGAAGACGGCGTGCCCAAGACACCCGCCTGGGCCTCCAGGAAGTGCGGCGTGCCGGAATGGACGATTAAAGCTTTCGCCAGGGAATGGGCAAAAAAGATTACATCCATCGCTCACTACTTCGGCGGCTCGTATATCCGCGGCCCCTTCTCCCATGAGCCCGGCCGGCTGGAATGCATCCTGCTCGGCATGCAGGGACTCGGCGGACCCGGCGTCCACCAGAGTCAGATAACCTATACCGGCATGCCCCGCGCCGAAGGCCTGCGGAGTACCCGTTTCTTCAACCCGGAACTCAGCGAGCGTATCACCAAACCTGTCGCCACCACCATCCGGGCCTGGGGCAAGCAACTTATCCCCAAGACATGGATACAGCAGGCTATCGACGAGCCGCCGCTAACCTTCTACGGCAGCGGCGCCATCGAGACGCCCACGGAAGACCAGTTTATTAAATATACCTACCCCCTTGAAGAGGGCGGCTATGAAATACACATGATATGGACGGACACTCCCTGCCGCATTACCTGCTGGAACCACGGCAACTGGACAATCGAAGCCTTCCGAAATCCCAAGATTGAGACCGTCGTCGCTCAGCACCCCTGGCTGGAGAACGACTGTCTCATCGCCGATGTCATCCTGCCTTCCAACACCACGCTGGAGGTGGAAGACATCGTCACCAACGTCCGGCAGGGCGTCAACTTCCACAGCGTGGCCATCATGGAGCAGGCCGTCCAGCCTGTCGGCGAGTCCAAGAGCGACTACGAGGTAGTCCTTGAAGTAGCCAAGAAACTCGGCTACGGTGACCAGTTCAGTGAGAATAAGACCACCCGCGACCTGCAGAAACAGGTCTTCGACGATATGGAAATCGGACACCTCATCAAGTGGCAGGACTTCCTGGAGAAGAAATACTACGTCTTCCCGGTAGCTAAGGACTGGGAGGACGACCCGCCCGGCTTCCGCAAGTTCTACGAAGACCCGGAGAATAATCCCCTCAAGACGCCTACCGGCAAGCTGGAGTTCTACTCGGCCAGGCTGGCGGAGCACTTCCCCGATGATAAGGAGAGACCGCCCATACCCAAGTGGATTGAAAAGAGTGCGACCCACGACGAGCGGATATCCAGCGAAAGGGCCGCGATGTTCCCGCTGCTACTCATGTCCAACCACGGCCGGTGGCGCACGCACGCCCAAGGCGATGACATCACCTGGACCCGCGAAGCCTCGACCTGTAAGGTCTTGGGGGCGGACGGCTACAAATACGAGCCTATCTGGATTAACCCGAAGGATGCCGAAAAGAGAGGCATCAAGGACGGAGACATCGTTAAGGTATTCAATGAGAGAGGCATCGTCCTCGTTGGCGCCCGCGTCTGGGAGAGAGTAATGCCCGGCGTCGCCTATGTCGACCACGGTGCCCGCCACGACCCGCTCGTTCCGGGCTGGGTTGACCGGGGTGGCGCCATCAATACCATCGCCCCCTACGGCGTCGCTTCACGCAACGCGGTCGGCCAGGCCACCAGCGGCTATCTGGTCGATACCCAGAAAGTCACGGAAAAGGACTACGAAGAATGGCGAAAAATGGACCCTGAGGCTTTCGATGAAGCCTTCAAGAGAGAATACGACCAGGCGGCTGGACTGCGTTTTAACGCCTGGGTTGAAGGAGGTATGGACTAAATGAAGGTTTTTGTAATAGACGTTGGCATCTGCAACGGCTGCTACAGCTGCCAGATTGCCTGCAAGGACGAGCATGTCGGCAACGACTGGACGCCCTACGCCAAGCCCCAGCCGGATACCGGCCAGTTCTGGATGAGAATGACCGAACATACCCGGGGCACCGTGCCCAAGGTAAAAATGCACTACATCCCGATTCCCTGCCAGCACTGCGACGAAGCGCCGTGCATACCCGCCTGTCCCATCGAAGACGTCATCTACCGGAGAGACGACGGGCTGGTAATAATCGACCCCGAGAAATGCACCGGCTGCAAGGCCTGCGTTGACGCCTGCCCATACGACGCTATCTTTATGAATGAAGACCTCAATATCGCCCAGAAGTGCACCGGCTGCGCCCACCTCCTCGATAGCGGCGAGTGGACGATACCCCGCTGTGCCGATGCCTGCCCTACCGAGGCCATTAAGTTCGGCGAAGAATCCGAGTTCAAAGACCTTATCGCTAAAGCCGAGGTTCTCAAGCCTGAGCTCAAAGCCAAACCCAGGGTATACTACCTGAACATTCCCAAAAAGTTTATCGCCGGCACCATTTATGACCCCGTGGAAAAAGAGGTCGTTATCGGCGCTACCTGCACTTTAAGCAGCAATGGTAAGACGATGACGGCCACCACCGACGGCTTCGGCGACTTCTGGTTCGAGGGACTTCAAGAGGGCGTCTATAATCTCAAGATAGAGGCCAAAGGCTTCGCCGCCAAGACCTTCGATAAACTCAGCACGGAAAAAGATATCAACCTGGGAGACATACCTCTTTCCAAGTAAACGCAGCATGTAACGACCGAACGTAATAATTTGTTGACAGAGAGGGAGTTCATATCATGTGGACTCCCTCTTTGGTGCTTAGAAAACACTTCGAGGACAAGCATAATCTTTCTCTGAAACGACAACCGGAATGGAAATAAAACCGCCTAGTCTCTGGCTTCAGGAGACGGCATATCCTGTTTGTTTCTATACGGCGGGATTCCCTTCAGGAAAAAGTTGGCTATCAAGCCCAGTAAGGTTACCATCAGAAACACAATGAAAACCTGAATCAGGGCGGAATTAAGGGCACTCCGCAGTGTCGTCAGCATCTGCTCAAAAAGCACCGTACCCTGACTGCCCATGCCTACGAATAGGCCCTGCAATTGAGCCTGTGCTTCCACATTCACCAGCGCCTGCGGATTATCCACTATCGCTGCCAGTTGCTCCGTTGAAACGACGGCCTTCACTTCCGACGAAAGATTGCCGATAAATGAAGAAGCGAAAGTGTTGTTCAATATAGACCCGACTACTGCCAGACCGAAAACACCACCGAGCGGGCGGAGTAACTGTATCATGGAGGTGGCCGTACCCATAACCGAGTAAGGCACTGTATTCTGTACGGCAATGGTGTGAATGGGCATAATAAGCCCGTTACCCAGACCTATGATAACGATACTCACTATAGCGAAAGTATAAGTGGTCTCGGGTGTCATCCTGGTAAGCATGAAAAATCCCACGGCGGAAATGAAAAAGCCCATGCCACCCTGCAAACGGAAGTGTCCCCCGGCGCGGGATAGCAACTGCCCGCTGATGAAACTGCCCACGGCCGCGCTCAGCATCATCGGGGTCAGGAAACCCCCGCTCGCCGTGGCCGTGGCGCCCAGCACTCCCTGGAAATAAAGAGGAATAAAGTTTACCACCGTAAAAAATGCCCCTCCCATAAGGAAGCCGACTATCGCCGATACCGCCACAACCCGGTTCCTGAAAAGCTCCAGGGGTATAACCGGCTCCTCGGCGTGATTTTCAATCAGGATAAAGGCAATCAGCATTATCACCGAGAAAGCCAGCAAGCCAATAATAACCGACGAATTCCAGGCATAATCAGCGCCGCCCCAGTTCAACGCCAGTATCAGCGGCGCGATGAATAGGGTCATTGTTACGACCCCACCGTAATCGACGCGGCGCTTCGCCTGCGTGGTCTTGAGTTGCGGAAACATGAAAATAAATATCAGGATGATAATTACCCCGAGAGGTAAAGGGGCGAAGAACGTCCAGCGCCAGGAGAACGCGTCCGTCAGGTAGCCGCCCAGAGTCGGCCCGATTATCGTCGAAAGGCCGAAAACACCGGCCATTAAACCGCCGTATTTGCCCCGCTCTTCGGGCGGGAATATGTCCGCAATAACGATGAATCCCAGGGCCGACATGACGCCGAATCCGATGCCCTGGAACGCCCGGAAGATAATGAGCTGGGACATCGACTGACTGATGCCGCAGAGAAACGAACCCACGGTGAAGATAGACATGCCGATGACGAAGAACCACTTCCGACCGTACATATCGGAAAGCTTGCCGGTCAGCGGCACGGCGATGGTCTCGGTAATAATGTACGACGTAAAAACCCAGGTGTACTGGCTGAAGCCGCCGAGGTCGGTAATAATTCTGGGCATAGCCGTCGCCGCAATCGTCATAAATATCGAGCCGAGGAACATCGATAGCATCGTGCCCACCAGGGCAGCGACTACCTGACGTTTCGGCAGCGAACTCTGGTACAGTTGTGGTTCTTTGGATTTCATTATCTTATCTCTTGGCTATTTTGGGGTTACAGCTTGGACAGTATATCTCCGAGTTTTTTCAGCGAGACGGACAGCTCCTGCAGTTCCTCCTCGGAAAGAAAACCAAGCTTCCCCTTGATACTTTCATTTATAACCTGGTCCAGTTCCTCTATTATCCGCTTCCCTTTATCGGTAAGCATGATATTGGTCGTCCGCCGGTCGGTGCTATCCACCTGCCGGACGATTATATCCAGGTCTTCCAGCCTGTCGATGAGGTGCGTCATCTGCGGCTTGGGTATTTGCAGTTTCTCCCCGATTTCGGCTATATGTCTGGTGCCCTCTTCCTTCAATATCTTCATTATTTCCAGGTGCGGCAGAGTTATATCCTCTTCAACCTGCGCAAAGGCGGTCCTCACCACTTTCCTCTGGATGTTGCGGCGTATCAGAGGCGTGATGGAAAGCAGGTCATCAACGACACTGTCAATGATGCTTTTTGTCATCGCCATCCCTAAATATCAGGACATAGTTCATATTATTAATAGTTTACTATATGAACTATTATATCGCCCCCTGACAAATGCTGTCAAGGCACTATTGTCCGTAAAAGTGGACTATTAAAACGTTGTATAATAGAATGAAGAATACGGCATGGCTTCCGGTATGCAGCCCACGTCGAGCAGGAGAAATCGTATGAGCCAGTGGCGTGAAGAAAAGAAGATAGTGCTGGAAGCGGCTCAGAAAATGCTGGCAAAAGGCATGGTTGCCGGTACCGCCGGCAACGTCAGCCTGCGCCTGCCGCCCGAAGGCGAACGCCAGCTGCTGGCCATTACCCCCAGCGCAAAGCATTATGATTTACTCGGCGTGGAGGACATCCAGATTGTGGACTTCCAGGGGCAAACGGTTGAAGGCAACTTGAACCCGTCAATGGAGATGATGCTGCATATCGGTATATACCGGGCCAGGAAGAACACCAACGCCTTAATTCACACCCACTCGGTCTTTGCCAGCGCCGTGGCCGTTGCCGGCCTGGACATCCCCCCTATCCTGGATGACCAGGTAGCTTTCCTCGGCGGCGAGATAAAGCTAGCCGAATACGCCCTCAGCGGCACCCCGGAGCAGGTGGCCAACGTTTTGACCGCTCTGGAAGACAGGAATGCTGTGCTACTGGCGAATCATGGGGCGTTAAGCATTGGCCGTACCATGCGAGACGCCTTCACCGCCGGCGAACTAATCGAAAAGACCGCCAAAATTTACCTGTTGGCACTGTCCATAGGCAAGACCAATCTTCTGCCCGCCAGAGCTATAGAAGCCGAAAAGGCGATTTACGGTATGCTTCAGGGGGAAATTTAATATAACAACAGCCTTATGAAACAAAAAATATTGATAATGGCAAGCCTAGCCATAATGATACTGCTGCCGGGTAGCCTGTTTTTACCAGCCAAACCGGTGTCTGCCGGCGTTGCCGCCTGGTCAGCCGAGACTATTCCGAGCACTCTGAATAACGTCCTCGGCCCCGCCGGAGCCGGCGAGAACTTAGACGTCTGTGATTTCGCTATAGCTGACGACGGTACGACTATCTACGCCGTGCCGGGTAATAGTATCTCGGAAAAGGTTCTCTATAAATCAATCGATGCCGGGATAAGCTGGACAGCCTTCTCAGTTGATATCAAGGCCGACCTCGTGGCGGTTGCCCCGGATAACCGGAACATGGTCGCCATTGCCAGCAGTACCACGCCGGAAGTATATCTCACTCTCGACGGCGGCACCAACTGGGATACTCTGGGCACTCCACAGGGAGGCACCACGATTGCAGATGCCATCTACGATATCGCCATATCGGCAGCCAGGCAATCGGTACACTACATTGCCGCCGCCGGCAAAGAAGCCTCGAATGCCGCTAACGTGTGGTATTTCGGCAGCGGCTTGGTCGTCCCGTCCTGGCAGGATACTAGGACCTTGCCAGGATACGAAAGTGGCAATGAAGTAACAGCCGTGGAATTCTCTCCCAGTTTTTCTTTAGACGCAGCTATGCTCGCCATCAGTGGAAATTACAGCGTCGGCATCCATCTCCAAATCATGGATGTCATTGCTAAAAAATGGAATGACAGTGCCAGCTATTTCAACTACCCCTGTACCGTCGTAGCTAATAGCGGTATCACCGGGCTGTCTTCGGCTTCACTGGCATTAGACCCGAATTACGACGCCACGGACGACGATACACGTAAGGTTTTTATCGGACTAACGGTTGAGGGCAATGCTTCGGCCAGAGCTACCAGTGGTATCTACCGCTTCGTGGATACAACCGAGAAACAACTGCAAACGAATATCAATATTCATAGCGTCGCCTTTAGTGGCTACTATCTGGTTGCCGGTAGCTACGATAGCACTACCGTTTACCGCAGTACCAATCCCTCGTCAACATCACCAACCGTTCTGACATCCACCACCACCAAGGGACCCGGCGGCGATAATAAGGTAATAGTCGACTGGCTGGGCAGTAACGTCATGGCTGGCACCTCCGGCGATGAAAGCGCCTTCGCCGTCTCTATAGATAAAGGTAAGACCTTTAATGACATCAGCCTGATTGATACCGCCATTACCTATGCCAGAGACGTAGCCGTTTCGTCAAATGCCGGCAAAGTCTATTTTGTCACCGATGATGGCAGCGACCTCAGCCTGTGGTGTAAAACCACCAGATGGCAGAGGGTATTCAGCAAGCAAGATGCCATAGACTTTATAGTGCGCATCGCCCCCGACAATGCTAACTATGTATACCTGGCCAGAAAAGATACGACGACTGTCTATTTCAACAGTAACGCCGGAAACTCACAATGGTTCAGCCGGGATTGTGATATCAGTATCCAGGACCTTGCCGTAGAAAGCCAGAGCGTCGCTTACGCTCTAAATAACGTCGGCTCGGTTGTCAAGACAACCAACACCGGAACCACCTGGGGCAGCGTGGTCGTATCGACACTCAACCGCGGCGCAACCATAGTCAGCGTCAGTACCGATATAATAATGGTAGGCAGTCAGGACGGCTACGTGGCTTACAGCACTGACGGCAATGTATCCTGGACCAAAATCGCCCAGATTATCGAAAACGGAGCGGATAACGTCCAGATTGTAGCCGACCAGTACTATTCTTCCAACCACATTATTTACGCTGCCAGTGACACCCCGGGTCAGAATATAAAGAAATGGCAAATCGGGACCAGCACCGAATGGACGGATATTTTCAAAGATACTCTCAGCGGGGGCGTCTACGGCCTCGTTATTGATAACAATACTCTCTACGCCCTGGAATACCCCTCTTCCGGCCAGAGTACGTTGTGGCTCTATATTTCGCCAACGAATGCCACTGACATATCGACAAGCTGGAGTTACAGCTCAACGAACTACATCACCGACATTGATGACGGTACGGTGCACCTCGATGCCACCCCGCGGGCACTCAAGGCAAGCTCAGCCAAGCTGTGGGCAGTCAAGACAAACGGTACCAACAAGCTCTACAGCTTCAGTGATACCGCTATAGACATAAACCTGCGCACACCGGCCTCAGGCCTTACCGTCCACGTCAATACCTCCACCGGCATTGCCAAGGATACATCCTTCAGCTGGAATCGCCCCCTTGAAACCACCGAATACGAACTGGAAATAGCTCTAGATGAGGACTTTTACATCAGTGTCGCCAAGATAATTGTACCCTCAATAAACCCGGTAGCCTCGGTAATCGTCGGCCCGGGCCAGTCAGGCGATAATATGGTCAATTTTATGCCGGGCGCGACCTATTACTGGAGGATAAGAACCACCCAGCCGATTTACAGTAAGTATTCCGTATCGGAATATTTCTTTGTTGAGCCAGCGATAGCCACCGTCCCGGACGTACTGACTCCTGCTAACGGCAGCTCCAATACAGGCAGAAAGCCTTCCTTCTCCTGGGCGCCTGTATCCGGTACTACCGAATATCAGTTTATGTTAAGTGACAATTACACAATGAATCAACCCCTGATCGACGTTATAACTGGTACCACTGGCTTTACCCTGACACAGGAACTGGAATATGGCACCACCTACTTCTGGAGAGTCCGGGCTATCAATCCGGTTGCAACCGATTGGTCGCAACTGGCCAACTTTACCGTTCAGAAAGAACCGTCTGAGCCTGTTCCTGAAGTGACCGTCAAACCCTTACCGCCCACGGTAATCGAATTACCGGCACCGTCCCAAACACCCACTATAACTCTAGCGCCTCCACAAAAACCGACGGCCCAGGTCGTCCCGGACACTCTCCGCACCGCCATTATTATCCTGTCCATCCTATTATTTATTGTAATTATCCTGATAATAGCTAGCCTCCCGGCCAGACTTTTCCCTGCTCCATCAACATTGGCCGGACCTTTCAGAGGCACATCTCGCCGGGCCAGGCGTATCGGAAATCAGGTAGGCAGGTTGTGGGAAGATGTGGCAAACCGCGCCAGGGATTTGACACCCTTTAAAACTCAACCCCCTCCCGCGGGTAAAGCCAGGGACATCAATACTATCACCTTCGCGGTCAGGAGCTTCCTTTTAATGACGGCTTCCGCTGAAAAAGAAAACGGCCAGCCACATTTATCGGCAGAGGAGGAAAGGAAAATCGGGAAGAAACTCGCTTCCGGAATCCGGGATTTAGCCGTAGAAAAACCAATCTATCTCAATTACCCTGAAGATGCCGCCATCTTCCTGCAAATCTGGGCGCGTTACGGCTCCAGGGATGAGACCAACCGCTACCTGAAAAAATCCTTCAAGTCCAATCCAGAGAACGCCCTCGCCCTCCTGAAATGCTACCTTACCGCCCCGGAAAGACCGGAAACCGATTCCGCTGAAAAGAGGGAATTTACCCGGGCACACTATGACGCACTTACCCAGGTCGTTGACCCCGATAGCGTCTACGAGGCCGTTTCTAAACTCCTGAAATTCAGGTTCGAAAAAGCCGAAGAGCAAGCTCTGGGCGACCTCATCGACAGGACCATTGCCTATCAGTTCGTACGCATCCACTACGACATTAAAAAATAGCGCGGCAAAGCCCCGGTACGGCCGGATAATAGCATCTACTAAATATTTACGCATTCCGTAAAAATCCCCAAAATCCCCCCGTACAACCCTCAAGAGCACCCTCGTTTGACATCACATTTCAAATTAGGGTAAACTATTAAGGCACGATTTGCTGAAAACAGGATAATTGTGCAAGCAAGCAAAGGGAACATGATTTTTGGCGGTGATATCTCTGTTAATCAACACTTCAGTATGCTCGTTTGCGCATTATCATTCCCCACTCACTCGAAAGTCAACCGGACTACTTGAAATATTGAAGCTGTATTGGTGATATGGGATTGCTTAAAAAACAAATTGAAGCATCCTCACTTTTTCCACGGACGAAAATGTTGCCTCAGGCTATCTACGTTTTCGACAGCAGTTGAAATATCAGGGTGGCTTTAAAGCTACCGCCCCTTGTTCTCTTGCTTAAATCCGTTAACAGGCAGGGATTGGCAAGTTAAGATAATGACTTAGTAGTGTTTTTTAAAAGAAAAAATAATAAACTGGAGGGAAAAGTTATGTCATATCCAAAATTCGAATCAATTCTCCTGGAGAAGGACAAGGAATACCCCAAAGTTACCTACCTCACTCTGAACCGGCCCGATAAGAACAACAGTATCAGCATCGGCGAAGAGTACATGACCGGTGATATTAAGAAGGCCATGTGGGAAATTAACCATGATGACGACTGCAACGTGGTCATCTTCAAGGGTGCCGGCAGGAACTTCTGCGCCGGGTTCGACCTGTCCATGGTCTACCGCGTCTACGGCGGTGCCAAGGGTGTCAAGCCGAGCCAGAGAATCAGGCTCCAGACCGACCAGGACCAGCTTTACGGTTTCCCGCAGGCCATCCTGGACTGCAACAAGGTCGTGATGGTACAGGTTCACGGCTGGGCCATCGAAGCCGGGCTGTACATCACCAAGGCTGCCGACATCATTGTCTGCGCTGACAATGCCAAGTTCTCCCAGATGGGCCAGAGGCTGGCCTTCGGCGGTCTGCCCACCCTGCCTCTCGAGCTGGTCATGGGCCACACCAAGAAGGTCGAGGAAATCCTCCTCACCGGCCGCACCATCAGCGGTCAAGAGGCTGAGGAAGCCGGCTATGTCACCAAGTCCGTCCCCGAGGAAGATTTAGAATCCGAGGTTCACAACCTGGCTGCCGCCATTTCCCTGCTGCCGCGCGACTGCGTGGTCATGGGCAAATTCGCCCGCCGCCACATGCTGGACCGGCTGGGCCTGACCAACCTCAAAGAGGTCATCCTCTACCATACGTTCAGCACCAACCTCAAGTACAGCGAGGACGAGAGAGAGCTCATGTTTATCCGCGACCGCGAAAGCATGGGTGAGAGAGAAGCCTTCCACAAGATGCATGAGAAATACGAGGAGCGCCTCAACCGGACCAAGTACTTCAGGAGCTACCGCCCGGAGAAAAAGAAATAAGGAATTCGTAGTCTGCTGATAAGGAGAAAATGCAATGGCACATCCCGAATTTACCAAAGACGACTATTTCAAGATAGACGTTGAATGCCACCTCAGTGGCGACCAGAAAAAATACTTCGATTATTTCCCTGCCTATAAACAGTGGGTGTATGGTACTGCTGAAACTGCCCGTGCTTTCGGCGCTGCCCCCCATCATGCCACCAAAGACTGGAAAGATAAAATCGAGACCAAACCTGCCAAGTCGGATATGACCGAAGATGAACAGCTAATAGTTTACCTAGACCGCTATGGTGTAGATATGGCCTGTGTTCTTCCCGAGTCCATGATGGAAACTACAGGTTATTCCACCAAATGGTCCACCAACGGCTATCTGCTGGCCGCCGCCGAAAAGTACCCGGATAGATTCATAGTCCAGCCTAACCTAGGGCCGTTTATCAAGAGGGGCATGAAAGAAGTCCTCTGGGAGCTGGATTACCTGGCCCAAGAGAGAAACTGCAAGCTATTCAAGTTCTATCCTCCTGAAGATACCTACATTAACGACGAGAGGATATGGCCTTTCTACAAGAGATGCGACGAACTGGGCGTAACGGTTTCCATCCACACCGGCTGGAGCTGGTGTCCACCGGGCAAGGCTAAATACTGCCTGCCAGTCCTGCTGGATGACGTCGTGAATGACTTCTACGACCTGAAAATCGTTGCTTTCCATGCCGGCTGGCCGCAGTGCCATGACCTGAACATGGTAGCTTTATCTCAT
>Ga0315543_1000787_pt1 | contig 37161 bp, 37 predicted proteins | sample SalMarSW160210MG_2_FD_203098 | JGI IMG/M metagenome (GOLD analysis project Ga0315543, IMG submission 203098) | Salt marsh sediment microbial communities from the Plum Island Ecosystem LTER, Massachusetts, United States - Salt Marsh Sediment SW1601-210 ...
TTGTTGACGATTTGTTCTGCTGTGTGATACTTGCGTTTCATTTGGGTATCCCTTTCACTCAAAAACCGACTATTGTTTACGGATACCCTCTAATTCGCAATGGTACAGTTTTCGGGGGTCACGCCATAACCTGGTTGTATTCTTCATTTTCCTGAGGTTGTTCAAAAGGCAATTTTGTTGTTTTCGGGTATGAACCTGCAAAACGAAGTGCAAAGGAATGAATTGTCTCAACATTATATTTTGAGGACGAGATACTGTATTTCCTAAGTTTTTTCCTTATGCTATCTACTCCGGCATGAGTATGAGTTAATACTAACTGCCTGCCTTCACTGCAACCAACAGATTGAGCAATTAACTCTGTTTTGCCATAACCGGCAGGAGCAACAATAACAGATCTATTCTGTTTTGCAAAATTTTCTGGAGAATTATCATTGCTCATGTATTGTCCATTTTTTTATTTTTTCGAACGTTTTATAAAATTCAGTTGTTTCTATATCAGGTAAGATTTCATCAAACAAATAATTGCCTAAGATTTCACCAGCAGTTACATTTTTAAACCAGCTATTATTTTTTGCTGAACGTGCAATGTATTTTCGTAAAACTTGCAATTCATCATCAGGATAATATGCAATGTCATCTAATGTACTTAATTTAGTCGCAAGGTTTGAATTAATAGATTGTAATATCGATTCAATATTAAGATCGTTGTTTTCTTTTATGGCAATTTCTATGATGTCTTTAATCTTGTCTTTTGGCAAATCGGAAAATAATTGCAGCTCCGTGTTATTGGAATTTTGCCAGCGAATAATAGAAACACTTTTTTCGGTTAATTGATCCTCTGTCACTTTCCATTCAGCTAGTCGATCTGAATCAACAAATAAACAAACGCGGTAATGATGTAGAGCCAAATCATATGCCCGTTGCGATGATGTTGTACCTTCTCCGTTAATTATTACTGTTTTATTATATGCAAAAGAGGATTTGTCACCGTTTTCTTTAATTAAGCTGTTTTCATAAGCTCTTAATAATCCAATTTCAGTTGGTCCTTCACATACAATATCCTGAGGAGATAAAAAAGCTTCCGGTGCTCTTCTGATAGTGCCTTGTATATTGCTATTAGCCTTTATTGTTCGTGATACTTTATTCTGGTTTTCATAATGGACGCAATACAAAGATTCCGCTCCTAATTCCTCTAAGGTAGCAGAACACTGCGTTGTCATAAATACCTGACCATAGCTTTGTTCTTTTGTGTTTTTGGAGAGTATTCTTAAAAGATATTTTAATCTGTGTGGTTCAAGCGCATGTTCGATGTCATCAATTAAAAGTATTCCACCTTTCTCCTCTATACATTTTAATTGAAGTCCTATTGCCATCAATCGACGGGTTCCAATTCCCATTCTTCGAAAAGGGATTTTATTGTCATGTAAAGAAACTGTACTTGAACTTCCTCTTAAAACTTTTGGGTCGATATTTGCATGGAAATCATCTGTCTTTATACCATACATTTGCCCACTTGCTTTGGCCATATTTATACTATTTTCAAGAGAGGTAAAAGCATCTGGCGTAAGCGTATCTCTTAATTTTCTATTGGCATCAAGAAGGATTTTCTCCATTTCATTTCTATCTTGAGATAACCTAAGTAGTGATGAGCCCCTTATCCATGCTAATTCGTTATCTATATTTTCGCCTATTCTTGAGACTCCAAGTTTTTGTCGGTCTTTGTAATGTATATGTTTTCCTTCAGGATGGGGATCTATAATAACGGACCATTCAGGTGTCAAATTTTCATCGATCGTAGCTTTTATTGATAAAACGTAAACACTGCCGTCTTCTTTTTTAAATTCATTCAAATCATCGTCAAATAGTTTTTCTTCCTTAATATTCCATTTTCGTAAGTATTGTCCGTATTTCAAGTCAGACATTAGTTCATCTGGTACAGGGCCAACTGTAGCTATTATTTCAACGTTTTCTTTTGTATCACAATTTGTAAAATCACTATCATCAATAGGAATGAACCAATTGGGGGATAAAACATATTCGATCGCATCGAGGATCGTCGATTTAGTTGTATCACCATGACCAATTAAGCAAACCAAAGGAGTTGTAAAGTTGAATTTGCCGTATTCTATGCCACGGAAATGTTTTATTTCAAGTTCATAAACTCTCATTGCACTGCTTCCTGAAAAGTATCCTTTTCTTTAATATGTGTGTCCATCCACGTTGGCCAGACCTCAGGCGGCGATTCTTCATATTGGTCGAGAATACAATCCACGCCATCTGCGATAAGACGGTCAGATAGAGCCAGAACTTTATCTATATGCTCCGGTGAATCGTGGCTATAGCTGATAAAAACCTTTTTCATGATGCTGCTCCGCGGCCAAACCATCCCCAAACTTGTGCCCGCGAAGGTGGGTACTGCGTTTGAGGCTGCCACCCGTCGCCATAAATATAGCACAAAACAGGACAAGCGTCAAATTTGAGTTATCACATCGCCGCAGAAGACTCCGCCACAGAAATCCACTACGACGGGCAGCCGTCACCACAGGTGTGACGGCTAAACGTGGTTAAAAACGCCATCATACCGAAAAATTTTGCAAAAAAAATCCCCTTGCATGGACGATAACAGCCTATATAATTATTGTCAAAATAGGTTGACTTTAAGTTCGGGTCACTAGCCACGGATTACGAGTCACCCGTCCTCCGCCCTTTGCAGTGGGCTACGGAGGGCAGGCGAAACTTATGCGGGCGTAGCTCAGTGGTAGAGCGTCACGTTGCCAACGTGAATGTCGTGAGTTCAAATCTCATCGCCCGCTTTCGGAAGTCGTACCAAGGATGGTTTCCATCAGAAATGCTTTTAGCGTTGCGAAACCCTTCATAGTGTCGGCGAGGTACCGGCTAAGTGTAGTCAGGCGTTGGTCGTCGGTACGCCAAAGTCTCGTGCCAGAGATGGTACCAGGCGAAAAACACGAAGACCTGGCTAAGGCTCGTTGCTTCGCTTTTGCCTGCTGCCTTGTTTTGCGACGAGAGACGCAGAGGCAAACGAAGCAAAAATGCGGGCTGATGCCTTTTTTATTTATCACGACAAATAGAAACCTGCAGGAGCGCCAAGATGGATGAAGAACAACAATCAACAATTCCAAAAAACACCGTGACAATTGAACCAGCAGGTCCCTGCAAGAAAAAGGTCGCCGTAGAAATTCCTGAAGAGGCTATAAGAAGCGCTACTGACGAGCAATATGAAAATCTTCGTAAAGAGGCTATAGTGCCGGGCTTCAGGAAAGGTCGGGCACCTCGGCGACTTCTGGAAAAAAGATTCGGCAAAGAAACGACCGAGCAAATCAAATTGAAACTGCTGGCAGAGGCGAGCGAAGCTGCTATCAAGGACAACGAATTAGACGTACTTGGAGAGCCGGACATCGATTTTGAAAAAATAGAGCTGCCCGCCGAAGGACCTTTTAAGTTTGATTTCGAGATCGAAGTGCGTCCAGAATTTGATTTGCCGCCCCTTGAGGGCATACCCGTAACGCGGACAAAACTTGAAGTAACAAACGAACAGGTCGACAAAGAGGTTGACCAGTTGCGAAAATGGTCGGGTGTTTGGACGCCACGTGAGAAGGGAGACGTTGAACTTGAGGACCAGATAATTGCCGACGTTATTCTCAGAGTCGAGGGCATTGAGGAGGAGGCGAAAGTTAATAACATCGAAATACAAATAAGAAAAAACGGCTTCGTCGGAGAAGTACCTGTTGAAAACCTCGATGAATTACTAATCGGTGCCAAAACCGGAGACACAAAGAATACATCTGTTGAAGTGCCAAAGACATATTTCAGAGAAGATTATCGCGGCAAAAAGGTCGAAATCGATATCTCAATCAAAGACATAAAATGGCTCAAACCTGCTGAACTCAATGAGAACTTCCTGCTGAGATTCGACGTGAAAACCAAAGAGGAACTGCGGCAGAAGGTTCACGATATGTTGCAGCACCGCTTGGAGAACCAAGCGCGAACCGAGATGGCTGAGCAGATATACAAGTACCTACTCGACAATACCAGCTTTGACCTGCCTTTGGACATAGTGGCAGAGCAAGCGACAACAGTTCTTAAAAGACAGTACGTTAACTTGTTGTCCAGAGGCCTGCCGCATGAGCAGATTGACGAACAGATGGAACAGCTTCGAGCAAGCAGTGAAGAACACGCAAAACAGCAGCTAAAAACATTCTTCATAATGGATAAAATAGCGGAAAAACTTGAGATTGAAGTGAACGAAGAAGAGTTGAACGGCCATATTGCGCAGTTAGCCATTCAGCGAGAACAACGTCCGGAGAGAATGAGAGAGGAGATGCAGCGAGATGGGTCTCTGGCGCAGTTTAAATTAGAAATTCGCCAGACAAAGTGCATCAGCAAATTGCTTGAGTCAGCCCAAATAACGGAGAAAAAACCATCCAAGAGAGCCACAAGGACCAGAAAAACCTCCAAGAAATCGGCTAAGGAAAACGATTGACAACAATCAGGTTTTATGAGAAGGAAAACATAGATGCCTATAGAACATCCTATGAAAAAGGCCATGAGTAATCTGGAGATTTATAATCAATATGGACCCTATCAGCGCTATCGCCAGATGAGTCTGGACGATATGCTGCTGGAAAACCGTATCGTTTTTCTCATCGGTGAGATTTCTTACGCCCGAGCCGCTGAGGTAATTATGAAAATGCTGTATCTTGACAATCTCAAGCGCAACAGTGAAATCAGCCTGTACGTCAATTCTCCCGGCGGTAGTGTCGACGACACGATGGCTGTTTATGATACAATCCGCTTTGTCGGCTCTCCCGTAGCAACGTATTGCATTGGTCGAGCGCAATCGGGAGCCGCGTTAATACTCGCTGCCGGCACGAAGGGTAGCCGATTCGCCCTTCCCCACGCAAAAGTCATGCTGCATCAGCCATGGGGCGGCGTCAGCGGCCAAGCAGCAGACATCAAAATACAGGCAAAAGAAATCCTCAAGGCCAAGAAAACGATAAACGAAATCTTCGCAAAGCACACGGGCCAGCCGATTGAAAGAATTCAGGCCGAGACCGAAAGAGACCGATATATGACCGCTGAAGAAGCAAAAGAATACGGCTTGATTGATGAGGTACTGCACGAAGAAGACAAAGAGAAAAAAGATAAAAAGGAAAGTAATAAAAAGTAATCACAACACGATCTACGGAATTAGAGATATGAGTGTGAATCAGAATTTGGTGCCAATTGTAATCGAAAAAAGCGGCAGAACCGAACGTGCGTACGATATCTACTCGAGGCTGCTCAAAGACCGAATAGTCTTTCTCGGCGGCGTTATCGATGATGCTTCCGCCAATTTGATTATCGCTCAGATGCTGTTCTTGAGCAACGAAGACAACAAAACGGATATCCATTTCTACATAAACTCGCCCGGCGGTTCCATCACTGCTGGACTCGCGGTCTATGACACGATGCAATTCTTGCGTTGTAACGTTGCAACGTATTGTGTTGGACAGGCAGCGAGTATGGCAGCGCTACTATTGGCCGGCGGCAGACCGGACAAACGTTTTCTCTTGGCGAACAACAGAATTCTCCTACACCAGCCTTTGATACCCGGCGTGCTTCAGGGCCCCGCCACCGATCTTGATATCGAAGCACAAGAGATACTGCGGCTGCGCAGCAGGCTTTATGCCATATTAGCCAAACATACAGGCCAAAACCCCGAAAAGATCGAAAAGGACTGTGACCGAAATCTATGGCTTGATTCACAAGAGGCAATTGACTACGGGCTGGCTGATAAAATACTGCAAAAGGCTCCCGAAATCATCAAAGAGCATAATAAAAGCAGTGAGGAAAATGAAGAGTGAAAAGGTAAACATAAGCATAAGACTTAACGCACTACTCACCATGTTGGTAGGTATTATGCTAACAATTGGTGCAGGTTGTGAAAGTGCTGATCGACAAAAAACAGGGTTTGCAGAACAAGTCGTAAGCCTTAGGCAGGAAACAACACGTCTAAGAGACGAGATCAAGCAATACAAAGCTGAAAACGAACAACTAAAAGAGCAAATAGAGGTCTTGTCCGGCTTACCAAAGGATAAGCTCGAAAATCTCTACAATCTCCAAAGAATCAAGATTACCGGCTATACTAACTTTTATGATAAAGACAAAGACGGCAAAAAAGAAAAACTGATCGTCTATATTCAGCCGATAGACGAGGATGGTGACATAATAAAGGCATGTGGAGCTGTTGATGTGCAGCTCTGGGATCTGAATTCACCCAAGGCGAGCGAGGCTTTACTTGGCAGATGGAAGGTTGAGCCAAGCGAACTAAAGAAACTCTGGTTTGCTACGTTGATTACCCTCAACTACAGACTGACCTTCGATGTAAGTGACAAAGCCCACGAGTTTACGGAGTCGTTGACTGTAAAGGTCACGTTCACCGACTACCTGACCGGCAAGGTATTCAAAGAACAAAAAGTAATCAAGCCACAACTGGATTAAACGCCTTGCCCTTTTCTATCTTTCCATCCCATCCAATTATATCTTGCAGAGCTAAGATTGCACAATAGAATATCGATATGCAAAAGTTCCTCAACCAGTCCCTAAGGGACCAGATAATTTGTGGTGACTGCATAGAGATATTGAGCAAGGTCGAAGAGCCGTTCGCTGACCTTATCTTTGCCGACCCACCATTTAACATCGGCTACAAGTACGACAAGTACTATGATAAAATTAAAAGTAAAAACTACATCGCCTGGACAAAACAGTGGATGAGCGTCTGCAAACATGTCTTGAAGCCGCACGGCTCTTTCTATATAGCTATAGGCGATGAATATTCTGCGAATATGAAAATCATAGCAGACGAACTTGGCCTTTTCATGCGCAACTGGATAATTTGGCATTACACCTTCGGCCAGCAGATGAAAAACAAATTCGCCCGCTCACATACACACATCCTTTATTTCGTGAAAGACAGAAAGAACTTTGTCTTCAACGATGATGTTGTACGCATAATCTCCGATAGGCAGAAAAAATATCGAGATAAGCGAGCGAACCCTGAAGGGAAAATGCCTGATGACGTCTGGGATGAGTACCCCAGGGTATGCGGAACCTTCAACGAGCGAATGGATTTCCCCTGCCAAATGCCCGAAAGTCTTCTTGCACGAGTCATACGAGTAAGTTCCAACGAAGGTGATTGGGTCTTGGATCCTTTCAGCGGTTCAGGAACGACCGCCGTCGTGGCTGCAAAGGTTGACAGGAAATTTACGGGAATAGAGCTTTCGATTGAATACACCAAGGAATCTCGTGAGCGGATTCAAAAGACTAAGAATTTGGTAGTGGAAGGTGAAGCCGAGCCAAAATGGACCAAGCAGATGGAGCAAGAGCTTAAATGGCTTTATCACGAAAACAAGGTTTCAACTGAACAACTTCAAGAAGACGCAGGGCTATTGAGTTTGTTCACGGATAAATTCAACAAAAGAATCGGAGCGTCACAAAATCCTCTTCAGCCGGTTCAAATTAAAAGACACTTGATCCAAATGAGAAAAAGTGCCAAACTCGGCCCACTGCGCGGTCATCCAATATTGGCAACATCGCAAAAGAAGCATGCGGAGGTTCCGTTATGGGAAAGTGGCAAAATGACGAAAGAGAGAAATTGAAGTTACATTACAAACAATTCAACGTACCAAGCGATCAGATAGTAAAAGACCAAACTGTCCTGCAAAATTTTACCGATTGGTTCAATACAAAATTCAGCCCTGCTAAGTCCTTTACCTCAAAAGAAGTTGCAGACCAACTGCTTAAGATGCGTAAAGCTGGTAATCTACCTCGTATCAGACGGTGAAAAAGTTTAAAAATGCCAAAGTACTTGAAGGAGGTGAGGCAGTAAAGTCAGCGCTATCACTGGCTTTTACGGCGCTGATGCTGACGGTGATTCAGCCGCCGGTAAACTGGTGGCCCTTAGCATGGGTATCGTTCGTGCCGTTTATTCTTGCCTGTTCGCCACAAACAAAGCCCAAGCGTCTTGCAATTATAGCCTATACAGTCTCACTTCTTTACTGGCTGGGAAATCTCTACTGGGTTTTTCCTATAACAGTCCTAGGCTGGGCTGCCTTTTGCGTCTACACGGCGTTACTCTGGCCCATCCTTGCACTTACTATCCGTTACTGCAGAGTGAAAAAGATTCCACTTTTTTTAGCTGTACCCGTTTTGGTCGTCGGAACAGAAAGACTACAGGGCGTTTTTCTGGGCGGATTTTTCTGGCGATTCCTCGCACACAGCCAGTTCCAGAATATCACAATCATCCAGATAGCTGATATATTTGGCGCTGCTGGAGTCTCATTCCTGATAGCAATGGTGAATGGACTGCTCGCAGAATTGATACTTGATGCTCAACGCTTCAAAAATATTTTCAAAATTAGCAATCTTATTAAAACAGGACTGGTGGGCATAGCGGTGGTTGCTACTTTTGTTTACGGGCGATGGAGAATAGAACAATCAGATAAATTCATTGAGACCGGTCCATTAGTTGCATCATTGCAGTCAAATGTACCGCAATCAGTCAAAAGAACCTTTCAGGCAGATAGAGAGATATTTGACGACCTTATGCTGAGTAGCAAAGCCGCAGCAGAAGCCGGCGCCGAACTGATCATCTGGCCTGAGACTATGGTCCAGGCAACTCTCAATCCAGACGTTTGGCCATTCCTGTCCCCTACCGAGAACTACGAAGTCTTCGACAAAGCGCTGCGTGAACATTCAAGGGAAACAGCCTACGTGCTCGTCGGCAGCTATGGAGCAAACATTCAGCCGGAAAGCTATTGGGACATCTCTCTTGTAGAGCATAACTCCGCTTTCCTCTACACCCCCGCCGGCCAACAGTACAATAAACGATACGATAAAATTCACCTCGTATTGTTCGGCGAGTATCTGCCTTTTCGCAATACCTTCAGACCTCTATACAATTTTTTGATGAAATGCACACCCTACAACTATGACTATTCCCTCGGCGCAGGCAGCGAATATACGATATTCGAAATAACCACAAGGCAATCTGTGCAGCCGAATACCTACAAATTCGGCGTAATTATTTGCTATGAAGATACCATCCCGGCCATGACCAGAAGATTCGCTATGGATGAGCAGGGGCGAAAAAGAATTCACTGGCTGGTGAACATAAGCAACGACGGCTGGTTCGTACGGTTCAAAGACGGAAAAGTCCTGCCAAGCACAGAGCTCACCCAGCACGCGGCTGTCTGCGCTTTCCGGTCTGTTGAGAATAGACTTGCCATTGTACGAAGCGTCAACACGGGAATAAGCTGCCTTATCGACTCGCTGGGGCGAATACACGATGGTTATATCTCGGCAAGTGCCGATTTCCCAACTGAAGCTATGAACAGACAGGGTATAGCTGGATGGTTTGTTGATAAAATGCCGATAGATAAAAGAGTAACATTCTTCAGCAGACATGGACAATGGTTAGATTTCTGTTGTGTAGCATGTTTAATCGTGTCCATAATAGTGCTGGTTCTGGCACAATCGGGTAGAGTCAGGAGACTCACAATTCACTCATCGAGGTAGCCAAATGAGAAAACCAAGCAATGTCACCAAAATAAAAACAGATGGAACTGTTAGGATTTTGGTTTCCTGCGTGGTATTTGCCACTGCCTTAGCAGTCCTTGTTCCAGGATGCGAGGAAGCTCTGCAGACAGGCGCGCGGCAGCCAAAGGCAGGCTCGATTGAAAGCCTCGTGCCGAAAGCTAATCAAATCATCCTGCAGGCCTTAGCTGATGTCAATCCACAGGTCAGGTCCAACGCAATCGAGGTCATTGCTTCGACCAAACAGATCAAACTAATGCCGAAAGTTCAAAAACTGCTGCAAGACCAAGCCGTACCAGTCAAATTCTTGGCAATTTTGGCAGTCGGGGATTTGAAATATTCTCTCGCAAAAGACGAGATTATTGGCTTACTAAAAGACGAAAACGAAAATATTCGAATTGCTGCTGCCTATTCTATGTACAGGCTCGGGCAAAAGGAGTACCTGAATATTTTTCGCAACGCGATAGCAAGCGACGACCAAACCGTTAGAGCAAATGCAGCTTTTCTGTTGGGTAAAAGCGGCGACAAAGGGGCACTACAGTTTCTCTGGTGGGCAATGCGGCATAAGAATTCAGACGACAAGGTAGTATTCAACGCCACAGAGTCTATAGCCATGCTTGGCGATGAGCAGATACTAGAACGAGCCTGGGCAATGTTGATAAAAGTCTATGCCGATGAAAGAGTGATGGGCGTAAGGACTATGGGAGCATTGGGGACTGAGCAGGCTAAAAACGCCCTGATAACGATGCTGGATGACAGTGTACCGGAGGTACGCCTGGCCGCTGCCGAACAGCTCGGCAAACTTGGAGACAGTACCGGCGAGGAAGTGGTACAAGAAGTCTTTAAGACGAATTTAATCCCAGGCATCGACCCTCAGGGTCAAGAGCGTATAAAGGTTCTGACAGCGTTGGCTATAAGTGAAATCGGCACAGATAAACTAACAGGGCATCTGCCAAAACTATTAGAAGATGAGTCAAAATTTGTGCGCATCGCTGCAGCCAAGGCCATTTTTCAGTGTGCCAAGAACAAATAAGCTATTTGGAATCCACGGTCATTCGGTGTCATATCACACGTTTTGGAGTGTATTCTATTTAGGCTATTTGGGAAAAATAACTTGACCTTTTCAAGCTTCAAGCGTAAAATTATATAGTTGGCGTCCAATGTCATGGCTCGGCTTCCTATCCGGCTACTTTTGAGGGTGTTACCCCCCCACAGTTGCTTATCGGACTTATAGAGCCATGTAGTTTTTCGTTGGTTGTGTTGCAGAAGCCAAAAAGTGCACAGATTAGCGAAAGGAGCTTGGTTTGAGTACTCTTACAAAGACCCTAATAGTCCTTTTGACGGTATTTTCGGTTTTTCTCTGCGGCTTAGTGGTAACCTACGTTGCTAACGTTGATAACTACAAACAAAAATATGATACACTCTACAACAACTTCAGGGCCGCGAAGGAAAATGAAAAAGACGCTCAAAGGCAACTAAGAGAAAAAATCGAGGAGACGGACCGGCAGAAAGAGCAATTAAATGGGGAAATCAGCTCGCTCACTATGACGGTTGGCGAATTAGAGGCAAAACTTGACAAGCTTATACGAGAAAATGCAATGCTGCTTCAGAAAGTGTCTAGCATGGCAAGCCTCGTAGAGGCAGCCAACCAAACCGCTCAACAGCAAACAAAGCTATTCGAGGACGCTGAGAAAGAGCTGTCCGGAGTGAGAACTGAACAGATCAAGCAGCGCAATGAACTCAAAGAAACAACTGATGCCTTGATTGAAAAAATAGCAATAATATCCACGCTGCAAGAGAGAAACAAACAGATGCTTGAAGAAAAAACCGAACTGCAGACGAAATTGGACCAACTCCTTCGACAGTACGGCAGAGTTATTGCTCCGCCCACGCCCGTCACACCAAGGAGAGAGATAGCCCGCCCCGTCCCCGCCGCTATGCCTGTCACCAAAGATATTGGCTTAAAAGGTTTAGTGACCGCCGTGGACCTGGAGAATTCTCTGGCAGAAATATCCATAGGTACAGCGGATGGGGTCAGGAATGAGATGAAATTCCACGTCACTCGAGGCGACAAGTTTATTTGCGATATCTTGATTTTGGACGTTGACTCTGACAGAGCAGTTGGTATCTTAGAGCTCGTCCAGCAACCCCCGAGAGTCGGCGATAGCGTCAGCACGAACTTATGACAATATACAACGCGATGAGGTCTTTTTCGGGGTCTTTCGGATTATGTGAGGTTGGTATATGAGCCCTAATGGTAAGGCCCGTAGCAATAAAGTAGTCGTTCCCGACAATATCTACACGGTCATCCTCGGTATAGCATTCTGCGTAGTTCTTGCTACGGCGGCATTCGTAGCCTACCAATGCTACTCCCAGTATGGTACAATCTTTAAGGTGCCATAGCCGCTTGAATATCTGCGGTAACTGCTCTATCATATAAAAAATACCCAATACAATTGAGATTGCCCTCAGACAATCTCATCTTGGGAACTGGAGAAAGGAGTCGAAAGTGCTACTGGACACAATCTTGGGTTGGTTCAGTATGGATATGGGTATCGACCTCGGTACCTGCACTACCTTGGTTTGTGTCCGCGACAAAGGTATTGTCCTCAATGAACCTTCCGTAGTTGCGGTCCGTAAAGGAACCAATCTTGTTCTCAATGACGGCGAGGCTGTCGGCTTAATCGCCCGCGAAATGCTTGGCAAAACGCCAGGCTCAATCACAGCAATAAGACCTTTGAAAGACGGCGTGATCAGTGACTTTGAAGTCACCGAGGCCATGCTGGGCTATTTCATCAGGAAAGTACATGGTAGAGGCGGTTTGGTTAGACCTCGGGTGGTCATTGCCGTTCCGAGCGGCATAACAGCAGTTGAACGACGAGCTGTCATAGATAGCGCCGAACGTGCTGGAGCCCGCAAAGTATACCTGGTAGATGAGCCAATGGCTGCCGGTATAGGTGCGGGATTGCCAATCACAGACCCCACGGCCTCAATGATTGTCGATATTGGCGGCGGAACCACAGAAGTGGCCATAATGAGTCTGGCTGATATCGCCACTTCCGAATCCATTCGTATCGGCGGGGACGATATGGACGAGGGTATCATTAACCACCTCAAGAAAACGTATAACCTGCTTATCGGCGAGGCACGAGCCGAAAAGGTTAAGATACAAATTGGTTCTGCTGCACCAATGGAAGAGGAATTAACAATGGAAGTTGCGGGCAGAGATACCATTTCGGGTCTTCCAAGAAAAATCGTCATAACAAGTGAGGAGATTCGTGAGGCTCTGCGTGACCCCATCGCCGCGATTATTGACGCAGTCACAGCTACTTTGGAAAAAGCCGAGCCTGAACTGGCTGCGGATTTGATCGATAACGGCATATACATCTGTGGTGGTGGATCGCTATTGCGCGGAATGGATACTGTCTTAGCTAACGCAACTGGCTTGAAAGTGCAGCGAGTTGAGGACCCCCTAAGTTGTGTAGCTCGCGGCACCAGCGTCTATTTGGAAAACCTGGAGCTGTGGAAGGACACAATGGACCACAACGAGCGCGGATGGTAATGATTCGTCGGGCGTCGCTCGTGATGCGTATTGCGTAACAGACTAATAACTAACGCAATTCGCAATACCATATACGCAATACGATTATGACACGGAAGCGTATTAGAGTCTCCAGACGAATACTATTCACCTGGCTCATGTTGGGTGGGTTCATCCTCTTGTTTGCCCCTAAAAGCCTGACAGGTAGATTACAGCTCACCTTCGCACACATTTTCAGCCGGCCGCTACGAATCGGCAGAGGCATTTCACTTGCCATGCGCACACCATCGCGTACGGAGGTCGTCAGCCGAAGAGAACATGACAAGCTACAGAATCATCTGGCCAATATCAACGAGCAGCTACGTCAAGAACATGAGAAAATCCGAAAGCTGTCAGGATTGCGGAGCAGACTTGGCCTTAAAGGTGTATATCTTGTAATCGCTGATATCATTACGTCTTCTACAGAGGAGTTTATTATCAATCGCGGCAGAAACGATGGCCTAACCGAGGGACAGTTCGTTATAAGTGACAATGGTATCATCGGAATAATATCGGAGGTCTCGGATTATAGAGCTAAGGTCAAGCTTATTACAGATCCGACATGCAAAATACCAGTCAAGATAGAAAAACTGAACATTGAAAGACTGATGCAGGGTACAGGCAACAATACCAGCCGGATACTACAGGTTCAGGTAAAGCACAATGTTCAGAAGAATCAGGTTATCTATGCCTGCAAGAAACCCGGCTTCTTGGATGTGCCGATGATAGTGGGAAGAGTGGCCGAATGCAAAAGAGATAAGGAAAATCCAACACTTTGGGACATAACGGTTGAGCCGGCCACGAATCTGGAACAACTGAGAGATGTTGCGGTGATTGTGACAAATCCCCCAGCAGAATTGAGGAAATAAAACAGATCCAAGAACTAACGGGACTGGTTATACAGAGAATGATTGTGAACTTTCAATGCAGTGCTTTTTTTAGGTTTTTGAACTGAGAAAACATTAATGCGTTGGCCACGGTTCGTAGTGCTTGTTCTTATTGCCACCATACTACAAATCAGCCTTGTTGATATAATAACCGTTACGACCGCAAATATAAGACCAGATTTACTGTTAATCCTTCTTGTGTTTTTTGCCATAAATTACGATCCCATAGAGGTAGTCATAGCCTCTTTTTCATTAGGTTTCGCCGCAGACCTCATCGGTCCGACAATGGGTCCGCAGACAATCAGCTTCGGTCTGCTTGGCACACTTCTAGCGGACCTGCATCGTGTCATGGCAATCAGAAAGACATCTCACCAAGTAGTTGCCATCTTTATTATTGGATTTCTAACTGCTATCTTGGCATTTATTCTGACCTTCCTGAAGGCCGAACCAACCGCGGCCAATACCTATACAGAGCTATTTTTCAAACCGCTTTACTCGGCCATTGTCGGACCATTTCTCTTCTTGCCAGTAGCCTGGTGGATGCGTATAAAAGGGCGTAAAACTCGCAGGTTTTAACAGAGAACTGCTCAGTTACAATCAGTTAAGGTGTCCGTATTTCTAAATTCTGATTTTACAATGTACGACAAGCGAGCCAAAATCTTTGTAATCGTAAGTGCGCTATTTTTACTCATCTGTGTTCTTCGTCTGTTTCAAATGCAGTTACTCCCAAATTCGCGAGTTCAGGACGACATCGCCGAACTAAAACGCCAAAGAGGCCTGTATCAGCAGCTCAAGACCATCAGAGGCAAAATACTGGACCGAACCGGTAGAATTTTAGCCGTCGATGAACCAAGATTTCACCTGTATATAGACTATAGACTCAGCTCTTTTTTAGATCAGCGCGTCCAACAAGCATTGCTATTGGCAGCCACAGATAATGACAATTCAAAAGCAAATTCAAACCACCTGCAAGAGAAACTCCAGGCTAAACTGGAGTGCCTGCGGCAGGTCATGGAAAAGTGCACGCGTTTCGGCCTCAGCCAAGACTACATTGAAACAAGGATCAAGGAAATAAACGATAATATATGGAACCTGCGCGAATATCTTGCCTGGAAAAGGAATTATCCCAACCGTGATCTTGAAGAGGCCGTCCGTGACCCAAACGACCGGATCCGGCTGATAGCTAAAGTTGATATTGCAGAGATGTATAAAAGCCATCCCTTATTCGAGCTTAAAACTGATGACGACATCTTTACGGCTCAGCTCGAATTCATGGACGTTGAGGGAATTGAAATTCTGCCTATGGGACACAGATTCTATCCATACGGTTCAGTGGCTGCCCAAACGATTGGCTGGGTAGGACCGGCTACACAAGAACAAGACAAGAGGCTTTTCGAGAACGACCGGCTGGCAAGCTACCTCGATGGTGAAGTGTGTGGGAGGGAAGACGGCGTTGAATATATCTGCGAAGCCATTCTTCGCGGCAGGCGTGGTGAACTGATCTACGACATAGACCGTCAATTAATAGGACAAACCGAAACGCAGTTTGGCAAAGACGTCCAACTCACATTGGATATCGAACTTCAGAAGAGAATCGAAGAATATCTCTGCGACGAATGGTTGAATCCCAACTTCAAATCACCTACAGCAGCGGTCGTAATCGACGTCGCGACAGGTGATATTCTTGCCCTGATTTCATTACCTGCTTTCGATTTGAATCGCGCCCGGTACGAGTATAGTAAATTTGCAGGCGATCCTAACAAACCTTTGATAAATCGAGCCATAAATAAGCATTACCCACCCGGCTCGGTCGTGAAGCCACTAATCCTCATAGCAGGACTGGAATCCAACCAAATAACACCGGACGAGATCATCGGCTGTCCAGCCGAAAGCGCCCCTGCCGGCTGGCCAAGCTGCTGGATTTACAACCAACATAGAACGGGTCACAACACATGGCCAAACAATGCGCGCAATGCCATAAGGGGTAGTTGCAATATCTACTTTTCGCGACTTGCTGACAGAATTGAGCCTGTAATTTTGCAGCAGTGGCTGTTCAAATTCGGCTATGGCCGCGTTTCGTCACTCGAGTTACGGGCCACGGGGCACAGGTCACGAGATCTAAGGCAGGCACCCGGCCAAATATCAACTATTCTCGTGTCAGGAACGAAAATAATATCATCTTTCGAACAAATACCCCCGCTTAGTGAAGTCGAAAGAAGATTGTTCGGCATAGGCCAAGGCAACCTGCGCGCTACACCACTGCAAGTAGCAAATGCCATGGCAGCTATCGCACGACGTGGAATCCTCAAACCGCCGCGCCTCTTCTTCTCTTCCGTCATTGCGAGCGAAGCGAAGCAATCTCAAACTAAGAACTTAAAACTTAAAACTCAAAACTCCGATGACATCTCCCTCGGTATTTCTGAGGAGACTTTGGCTATTGTCTATGATGGCATGAGAGCTGTTGTTAGTGAGCCTGGCGGTACAGCATACAATGAATTTGCCAATAGTGGTCTTTCCGAACAAGGCATAATAGTCTACGGCAAGACAGGCTCAACGGAGGAACCTGACAATGCGTGGTTCGGCGGATTTGCCCGAGATAGTACCGAACGAAGTGTTGCAATCGCGGTCGTCGTTGAGGGCGGTCAGCATGGCTCACGTGATGCCGCGCCTCTTGCTCGTGACATCATCCAGTTCTGCATCGAAGCTGGATATATTGGAAATCCGCAATTCTGAATCTTGAAAATCGATATGGCATAAACATACAACGTCATTCCGAGCGGAGACCCCGTTCTTGCTTTCGCCTCCTGCCTCGTCTTGCCCCCTATCCTTCTTCCGAAGGAAGCATGGGAGGCAGAGGCAAGCAAGAAAGCACGGGGGCGGAGTTGAGGAATCTGTTTCTTAATAGATTTCTCCGCTTCGGTCGAAATGACTTATAATTTTTTCTACAGAGAAAAATGATTACTGGCAAACTATAATTCATAGCCATGGATAAATCAGAGGATAAACAAGACCAGGATTTCTTTCCTCCGCAACAGCATAGATTATTTCGGCTATTGCTTGGTATATCATATTGCGTGTTGCGTATTTCGTTCGAGATAGTTAAGCGTTTTTTCCAGTATCACCGCAGCTACCGGAGCAGCGACAACACCGCCGGTATAACCTTTGCCGAGCTTTACGTTAGGCCTGCGAATCGATACTAAGACTATCACCTGAGGGTCACCAGCCGGTGCACCAGCCATAAAGGATGCCACATAAGCACCCTCTTCATAGCCTTTGCCATCAGTTCCAGCTAATTGAGCAGTACCACTTTTACCGAAAACCTGCCATTTATCCAAACGGGCTTTCGTCCCCGTTCCTTCATTGATAACGCCGGTCAAAGCTTCGGTGATTAGCCATTTGGCAACCTCCGGCCTAATGACATACCCGATTCCCGGCTTTGTGGGCCTTGCGTCGACAATTGAGCCGTCAGCACTAACCTTTGCCTTGACAAGATATGGATGAACCAGACGACCGTTATTCGCCAGTATGCAAAATGCCTGCAATAATTGAATGGCAGTCACAGAAATTTCCTGGCCAAAAGGTATCCGTGTTTCACTATAACCCGTCCACTGGCCGGGGGGTCTCAACAATCCTTGAGCCTCACCGGGCAACTCAATATCTATTTTTTTTCCGAAACCAAAAAGTTCTAGTCCCTCGTAGAGTTTTTCTTTGCCGAGCCTTTGACCGATCTTAGCCATGCCTATATTGCTGGAATGGACCAGAATCTCGCGCATTGTCAAGTCACCAAAGCCTTGACGGTATTCGCCAATTCGCCCGAAGCCCCTGCCTGAGTAGCTGCCGTGCTCGCAGAATATTTTTTCCTGCTCGTTCACAACGCCAGCATCAAGTGCAATCGCAGCCACAATTGGCTTTATAATACTGCCCGGCTCATACTGCTCACCTATCACCCGGTTACAGAGACTGTTGGCATCGGCAAATCTGGCCTCGACGGGCTCAAAATCCGGCAGTGATACCATAGCGAGAATCGCTCCGGTCTTTGGGTTGGCCACAACCGCCAAGGCCGATTCGGCCTCGTAACTTTCATATTGCTTAATTAGCTCGGCTCGTGCAAACTGCTGAATGGCGGCATCAAGGGTCAAAATGATCCCGCACCCATCTCGCGGCCCGTGATTTGTGGCTGGTGATTCGTGTATCGATTCACGAATAGGACGGATCGGCCGACGACGAACATCAGCGAGGAATACATTCTCTGCAGGCAAACCGCACAGATCTTTGCAGTATTGAAACTCAATACCACCTAAGCCATGATTGTCTGTGCTGGTAAAACCAACCGCATGCGAAGTAAGCCGTCCCATCGGATAATATCTCACCCAGTCATACCGGACGCCTACGCCGTAGATTTTGCCGGCAGCACAAGCCTGCTCGGATGTGACATCGGCCTTAATTTTCACATAACCTGGATTCTTACTTTCAATAATAAGTTTGCAGATTTCATGCGCACCCATATCAACAATTGGAGCGAGCTTATTGGAAGTGTTCTTAGGCTCCTTTATGATTCTTGGTTCGGCAAAAACAGTTCGGATTCTGTTACTTGCCGCCAGCACTCTTCCGCAAGAATCCAAGACCACACCTCGTTGAGGCTCCAAAAAGCTGTAGAATTGCTGTTGCCTAAGACATTCTTTAATGTAATGGTCGGCCTTGAAATGCTGTAAATAGAAGCATCTCGCTGCTAGAGCCAGAAATGAACCAATTAAAAGCACAAAGTAAATAATAGTAAGACGAAAGCTTCTACCGTACATAGTCTTCGCATCTCGCATTTTGTAACTCTCGCCTCAATGCACACTACAGATGTCACAAGCGACCAAGGCGCTCAGAAATGGTTGCAGGATTGATTAAACTTTCCAGCCGTAATTGTTTTTGCCAAAGCTGCTGCTCCAACTGCTTTCGCTCGGTCTCGCATCTGCGGAGATCATGAAATATTCGATTGTTTGCACTGCGCAACCAAACAGCCAAAATCAAAGCAGTCGTAAGAAAGAAAATAACAAAAATAAATCGAGACCCCATTGGTTAATATAGCAAATGCGCTGATACTGAAAGTTAGACACACGCCGTCACTGGATAGGCATCCTGAGTCGCATGCCAACGGCAAGATCGTCCTCATCGTCCAGAATATCAATATTCAGCTTGGATATCTCCATATAACGAGTGCCGTTTCCAAGTTGATTCGCGGCAATCTTCCACAAGCTGTCACCCTCGCGTACAGTATACCATTTACTCTGGTTTGTCCGCGTTTCATGGGTCGAAAGATGTCTTCTGCCAACGGATTTAACCTTCTCAAACACTGTGTCGGGTATCGCATCCGCAGTGTCGTCTCTGTCGGGCATTAATGTTGACAGAGATGGTATTAGGAGTTTCTGCCCGACGTAAACCTCGTCGGCAAATCTAATTTGGTCGCGATTCGCCTGAAATATCCTGCTTATATTTATCCGTTTGTTACCTTCCACAGGACCGTAACATTTTTGAGCTATGGCAGCCAGATTATCACCTGCCTTTGCGATATAGATACGCGGGGCAGCCGGCATGGAAAATCCCGTATCGGTTTTAAGAGCTGTTTCCGTCGTACCCTTGCTGGCTAAATCAGTACCGGGAAGGGCAAGCACAGAGCGAATACCCTCGCTCTTTTCCCCCGTTGGCCGGCGATCATTAAGATCGAGCGCACTTCCCTCAAGAAGTTCCGTCCAACTGAGGGATTCCTCCGCTTTGCGCTCCCTGGTCGCAATACCTAACGAACGATCTTCTAAGCTGACCATATTTGTGGTCAACTCGTTACTGTTAGCTTCATTTCGAAAATTTGGAAGTCCATTAATTATAAATGCAATTATGAATATGAAAACCAAACCCAGAAGCAACCCAATCTTCGCATCAGATGTCATAAGGTAACTCCATTTTCTTCTGCGTATTGCGTTAGGCTTTTACGCAACACTCAATACTCACGCCTGCCCCGAACACAGTCGAGGGGACCCACTACGAAATTATTGTTTTTGCGCTATTCTCAATTTCGCGCTTCTTGCCCGAGGGTTTTTCATAATTTCGCCGCGTGTTGGCACAATCGGCTTTTTTGTTGCAATCTTATATATGCCCTGGTCTTCGTTGAACTTGAAATTGATTTTGACCAATCGGTCTTCCAGACTATGAAAACTAATAACCGCTATATGGCCGCCTTTTTTAAGCAGCCCTGGTACTGAAACAAGCAACTGCTTCAGGTTTTCCAACTCGTCGTTGACAGCTATCCTTAGGGCCTGAAAAGTCCTTGTCGCCGGATGTATCCTTAACCTTCGTTTCTGTCTTGGCTGTCTCAGTGCCCTGCAGACCATCGATGCCAATTGTCCGGTTGTCGTTATGGACTCGATTTTACGCTGTTGTACGATGAGCCGAGCAATTCGACGCGATGCTCTTTCCTGACCGAACTTATAGATCAAATCAGCCAACGATTTTTCGTCTGTCTTATTAACTATATCGGCGGCAGTGGTCTTTAATCTTTTGTCAATTCTCATATCAAGAGGCATATCTGCCTGAAAACTGAGGCCAAATTGCGCATCGGCCAACTGAGCGGAGCACAAGCCCAAATCTGCCAGTATGAAATCAACCTTATCGATGCCCTGCTCGTGGACTCGCTCAGCTATTTGTGAAAAGTTCGAGTGTAACAGGATAACCTTGCAGGTAAGGTCTTTGAGTCTACTTTGGGCCGCTCGGATTGCATTTTTATCAACATCAAGGCCAATCAAAACCGCCTTAGTGCCCAAATTTTTGCCGAACAGATAACTGTGACCTCCATGTCCTATGGTCGTATCGACCATCACCCCATCCGGCGGTAACGTTATCTGTTCGGCTAATGCTTCCGAAAGAACCGGAATATGCTCTATTTTTATCGCATCTGCCTCCACATCGGCACATACAATATCGCGATCTACGCTGATACCATTTTCACCTGGCTACGCAGCCAAGATAAACGCAGAAGTACTTCAGCCCGTCCCTATTGTGCTGGCTCGGCTCTCGAGTTTTTCAACGTAAGGTGAAAAAGCAACGCTGGAAAATGCGCCACCGGCTTTTTTCAACCGCTCCAGACGTTCGCTGAGAACTGCCAGCGAAGCTTGGGCCTGCTCATCAGGTTCCCTTAGACCAGCGAGGCTCTCACTTACAATATGAAAATGATCTAATTCAACCGCAATCATTCTGCCTCCATCTCAAAAGCTACAATTCCCTATTCTGTTTCTGCAAAACAACTTGGCGGGCTTGTGACATCTGCGCCTGATACTGGGCCATATGGTCTGCGAGATACTGCTCCCAGTCCTCGTCGTTCCACAATTCTATATGGTCTCTGACACCCACGAGGGTGACGTGGTCCTTCAGGCCTGCTCTTTTACGCAACCTTTCGTTCAAAAGCAGCCGACCCTGGGTGTCCAACTCTACCTTGCTGGCCAAGGCAAAGCTCATTCGCTCAAAAGCCACAGTCTCATCAGGGGCAGTTGTACCAGGTGCAATCGAATGCACTATTTGCTCGAAGTACTTCTCAGGGTACAAACATAGAATGCCATTTGCGCCGAGGACAAGATAGAAGTTGCTGCCGTGCTCATCCACGTCTATTTGCGTTCGCAGCTTATTCGAAACAAGAACTCGACCCTTGTTATCCACCACGTGCTGGTATTCGCCTGTTAATAAAAGCATGGCACTTGTCCCACTTGCCTTGATATCAATGGGAAATATTACCACTTCCTCCCACTCAGTCAACAAACAAAATCTATTTTTTCCAGTTTTTAGTTATGTTTTATTATAGGACGGTTATACAGACGAGCTAATTTCAGCCAGCCAAAGTGCTTAGACGATTGGTGTTGATATTTCGGACCTACAAGTTTTTTTTACGCCGGTGCTGGTTTTTCACAGTACACCTGTAAAGTTTACACTGACACTCCTAATCCAATCCTAAAACCATGCTCAAACAAGCCCGTTGCTTTCAGGCCATATAGTGTAAATAATGAGACAATCACCATATCCCCTTTATTATCACCTTTCCGTACTGAGCCCCAAAAATTCGCCCATCACCACCATCCATGAAACTGCAATGAGAATATGCTTTCTTTACCTAAAAGCATGTCCCCCACTTGGCATGAATTCGTGCTCTTGTACCCTTAATTTATCCCGCTCGTATCCAAACTCGTCATGGCGGAGCATGTCGTAGCAAGAGCGGGTGGCGGGAATCGAACCCGCGTAACCAGCTTGGAAGGCTGGAGCTTTACCACTAAGCTACACCCGCAAACCAATTGATTATTGATTATTGACTATTGATTATCTAAAATCAAACCCTAAATAGTCAATAGTAAAATGTTAATGGTGAATCGAAATGACTATAGCTAAAAGTGCCTCAAATGCCAAGGCAGCTTCAATCCAATTGGCGGTCCTCAGTACAGAGGTGAAAAACACAGCTCTGGCAGACATTGCACAGGCCCTGAAGCAGCATAGCGCCGAAATTATCGCCGCCAATAATAAGGACCTTGCTGAAGCCGAGAAGAACAAACTCGCTGCTCCGCTGCTGAAACGCCTTAAATTCGATCAGAATAAAATAGCAGATGTGTGCGAGGGTATCGACAGTCTTATCAAACTCGAAGACCCTGTTGGAAAAACGCTCAGTGCCATCGAACTCAACAAGGGACTTGAGCTTTATAAGGTCACCTGCCCCATCGGTGTAATTGGCGTGGTTTTTGAATCCCGGCCCGACGCCCTGGTGCAGATTTCGACGCTTTGCCTTAAAAGCGGCAACGCTGTATTGCTAAAAGGCGGCTCCGAGGCGGCGAACACAAACCGGATTCTCGCCGATATCATTGCCCGGGCAACTGAAAAGGCAAGCATCCCTAAAGGATGGATTCAGTTACTCGAGACCCGCCAGGATGTCGCGGAGATGCTCGCTTTGGATGAATACATCGACCTGATTATCCCTCGCGGCTCAAACGAATTCGTTCGTTACATTATGGACAATACAAATGTCCCTGTTCTTGGCCACGCTGACGGCATCTGCCATGTTTACGTCGATGGCGAAGCCGACCTCGATATGGCTGTCAAAATCACCGTCGATTCCAAGACCCAATACGTAGCCGTCTGCAACGCCGCTGAGACCCTACTGGTGGATAGTAAAATTGACAAAAACTTTCTGCCCAAAGTCAAGGCCGCTCTTAAACAAAAAGGTGTCGAACTTCGCGGCTGCAAAAGAACTGCCTCAATAATCGACGTCAAACCTGCAACTGAACAAGACTGGTCCACTGAGTATCTCGATTTGATTCTCTCGATCAGAGTCGTCGACGGCCTCGATGCCGCAATAGAGCACATAAACACCTACGGCTCAGGTCACACCGATGCAATCGTCAGCGCTAACGAACAAAACGCGCAAAAGTTCATGAACCTGGTTGATTCTGCCAACGTTCTGTGGAATTGCAGTACGCGGTTTGCTGATGGTTTCCGCTACGGCCTTGGCGCAGAAGTCGGCATCAGCACAAATAAAATCCACGCACGTGGCCCTGTTGGTCTCGAAGGCTTAGTGATTTACAAATGGAAGCTGCTCGGTTCAGGCCAAATTGTAGCCGACTACATCGGACAAAACGCAAAAAAAAAGTTCACACACAGGAAGTTGTAAATCGTAGGGTGGTGACTTGCCCCACCAATTATGCTTTTATGCCTCATTTATCAATGACTTCCAGTCAACATAGGGACCAACTGTCTCTATAAGAGCACTGTCTATAAAGCGATTCTTGAACCGAGGGCGGATAGAATCCAAGTATTTCATTATGTGGTTAAATATTTCGCCGTTTGAGCTTTCCGTGGGTATGCCGACTGGTATTCCGAACCTATGGTTTTCACAGAATAAAAGTTTATGTCTTGGTTTTCTCACTACCCTTTTTACGTCGACATGCCACAATTGTCCTCGAACTTCATAGCCATTAAGGTAAAGCCGAATATAACCGATAATGTCATTGAATCGCCAAGGTCCTCCATACTGCTTTTGAAGATAATCGATGTTACGAATCTTTGAATCAGTATGCTCTCTGTAAAAAGCCTCCATTTCGGAGCGGATTAGCTCTGGATGATCATAAAGGCGTTTATCAACATAGGATTTTCAATCTGCATTGTAACTCGCTTCTGCAATCCTATATATAGGTACATCAAAGATGAATGTTTCACTCATATCTAATTCTAATACTTACGTTTTCTATTTATGCCAACGTTTACAATATACTTTTCACCTGCAAATTGCCACGATCACTTGGACAATCATCATAGTTAATATAACAAAGGTTAGTAAAATTGAGATTTTGTTGAATTTCTCAATTGCGTCGACATTTTCACAAAGAATGCGAAATGTAAGTACTCGGACGTGACGATCGTCAACGGCAATCTTTTCCATATATTTGTTGTTCTCTACGACTTCTTTTTTCAACTGCTTGAAAGGCATAGTCATCAAGACAGAAAGGCCCAAATCTGGATTTTTCGTTGGCTCTTTCATGACTTCTCCTATGTTAAAAGTCTACTCCAATTTTTTACACTTATTTCGTTAAGTATTTGCGATTACAAAGCTTGGGAAATCTTCGAAAATCCAGTCATTCTTCAGCGTTTGATAAATGATTCCCAAAAACTTCCGAGCAGTGGCAATAATCGCTTTGCCACTGCCGCGATGGCGTTTGATACGTTCATAATACCGACACAAGTAAGGACTATACCGCTTGGCTACCAATGTGCATTGAACCAGTGTCGTTCGGCCAATCTTTGAGCCATTTTTGGTAATGAAAGGCAATTATTTTGTCTATCCTTATTGGATGAGTACTTCTGTTTATAAAGGCAATGCTTATATATCTAATTATCTGATCAGTTTTGCCGCATACAGATCTGTCGATTTTCTCTTCACTTAGACATGTTTTAACTGAGATTTGAGCACCTGACCTCCTAAATATGTAGTAGCCTAACAATAGTGACAAAATTCCGACAAGAAGCTCCATATTCCACATAATTCCCCTATCGAGTTCTCAGTTTGAGGTGGGGCAAGCCCCACCCTCTCATAATGCTCCAAGAATCCACAGTAGGAATAGCACAATAAAACCGATTACAGCACTTATGAAGAGGCCTGCTCCCACTTGTGAAATGACAGGCGATGCAGCCTCGTCTATTTCACGCGATAATGAAGCCCCGATCTCTTTCGCATCTTTGATTGACTTATCCCGTCTTCGTTCGCGCTTATCAATCAGTTCCTGTATCTGCTTTCGCACAATTGGGTCTTTCGTTCGAGCGATCTCTTCTTCCAATTTTCTTCGGCTTGTCATAAGAGTGCTCCGATTGATTTCTGCCCCAAGGAGAAAGTATGGACGTTTACCATTTTGTTATGCCTATTTATAACTCAACAATTTTTCTGTATCCTAATGCGTATCTCACGGTTCAAATGTGGATTAAAAAACCGCCCAAAGGTGTAAAATCATCGCTTATATTATTTTCGACTGTTTTTGATTGGGAAATAAGGAGATAAAAACATAAAAATTCGCCATTTATACGAGTTTTTTATATGATTAATGGATTATGGCTTGGCCATCCAAAAGGAAGTGAATAAGTGAATTGAAGAAAAAAACTGGATTCCTGTTTCCACAGGAATGACAAGTCGCGGCTGTTGCGCGAGGCGCAATAAAAACCACAAACGACGAACTATGAACTTATCTCTTAGGGACGTTGAATTACGGCTCTTTTTTCAAATGTTTATCGAAGAATTTTTTGGTTAGTTTCGGTACGTTCGGGTCTTTGAATCCGCCGTGGCCTGCTCCTTTGACGGTGTAAAATGACACCGGCACACCTGCCTTTTTCAGCGCAGCTTCGAGTATCTCGCTTTGATGATGCGGCACAAGTGGGTCAACATCTCCGTGAATGATAAGAAACGGTGCATCGTCTTTGGTCACGTAAGTAATCGGATTAGCCTTGGCAACCTTTTCTTTATTTTCTTGGATTGGGCCGCCAATCAACTGAGACTCCGGCGAGTCGGGCGTATTATGAACCTGGCCGTCCGGGTGACGATGCTCGTCCATTTGAAGAAAGTCGGTCGGACCAAAGTAATCCACAACCGCCTGCACCCTGCTGGATATTGTAAGGTGCTCTCCGACGTCAAACTCCTTCACATCGCTGGTTGTGCCGAGCATTGCAACTAAGTGCCCCCCTGCCGATGCTCCCCATACGCCGAAGTGGTTCGGGTCCAGGTTATACTTTTGTGCATTCGCGCGCAGGTAGCGGACAGCAGCTTTACAGTCCTGAATCTGGGCGGGAAATATGGCGTGCTGGCTCAAGCGGTAATTGATGCTCGCCACCGCGTAGCCTTCATCAAGATAATCCAGCGGCCCTGTTTGTTCCTTACCGCCAGCGAGCCAGGCGCCGCCATGAATCCTGATGATGAGCGGCAGCTTCATACCTGATTTCGGCAGATACAAATCTAACTTCTGTCGCTCGTGCCCATCGGAAACGTAAGGCAAATCACGATGGATGATTGTCCCTTCAGGTACCTGGGGACGCGCAGATTGCATAGGCTGTTGTGCGACAGCAACAGACAAAATAAAGGCAAGCGTAATTGAGATGAAGATTGCTTGTGATTTCATCAATGTTCCACCCCTAATCGTAATCGAGTTAATCAAACATTTTGCTACCAAACGCCCTGGCTCATCGGAGGTTCGCCGGAAATGTCGCTCAATTTAAAATAGGAACGTTTACCAATCTTTTCAAGTTTTGATATTAATTTATTTTGGTGCTTTGCTTTTGAGCACAAGTGCCCTGAGTTCTTATCTTGCCTTACCCTGACATGCTCAAACACATTACCTACATAACAGCACATACCCAATGTCAGAAATTAAAACATACACCGATTGCAAAAATCTATCAAATAAAATATAAATGACACTTATGACAAGGGATTTTAGTGAGTCAAAGCGAATAGTTATCAAGATAGGCACGAATATTCTGACAAAAAACGGCGGTATTGATTCCGCTTATGTTCGTCGGATAGCAGGCCAGGTAAGCTCTCTACTGGCAACCGGCAGGCAGGTTGTTATCATCACCTCCGGCGCAATCGGCATGGGTGCAGGGCAGTTGCAGTTGGCCGAAAAAGTTTACCCCGTTAGAAAATCTGCTGCCAACAGGATAGTTACAAGATGTCTCATTTCTAACGGGGTAAAGGATATAAAAATGCGTCAGGCCTGCGCCGCCATAGGCCAGCCGCTGCTGATGGCCGAATACAGAAAATCCTTTGCACGTCACGGTATTAGCGTCGCGCAGGTTCTGTTGACCGCTGAAGTGCTCAACAACAGAAAGACGTACCTGAATCTTCGCAACTCCATCGAGACACTGCTTAAATTAGGCGTAGTTCCTATTCTCAACGAAAACGATAGCGTTAGTACCGATGAGATAGGTTCAGCCTTTGGCGATAACGACAGGCTCAGCGCACTGGTCGCCAGTAAGATCGATGCTGATTTGTTGCTCATGCTCACCGATATAGATGCGCTCTATGACAAAGACCCACGCAGGCACCCCGATGCAAAACCGGTATCCACTGTTTTTGAAATTACGCCCGAGACTACTCAAAGCGCTGGCGGTAAAGGCAGCCAATATGCGACCGGCGGAATGAAGGCCAAAATTGAAGCTGCAAAAATCGCTGCCAATGCCGGCTGTAGGCTCGTCCTTGCAAATGGCCGAACAAGGAACGTCATTCCACGGATAATGGCCGGCTCGGAAATCGGCACGCTCTTTCTGCCGAAACGCAAACTTAGCAATCGCGCAAGATGGATTCTCAACAGCACGCCGACCGGCGTCATAAACATCGATGAAGGTGCCCTGCAAGCACTGCGAAATCGTAAAAGTTTGCTCCCAAGCGGCGTCATATCCGTTGAAGGCTCATTCGAAGCCGGCGCCGTTGTTTTGCTTAATGATAATGCCAAAGCCGTTACGGATCTAAGCAGCTCACAATTAAAAACCTTAGCCGGCAAGCACAGTACCGAAATCAAAAAACTCCTCGGCCCAAAGCACCGCGACGTCGTGGCTATCCCTGAAGACATTGTCTTTATTGATTATTGATTCTCGATGCGAGATACGAGAGACAAAATTTTTCTTGTCACCCTTTAGTTTTCCGATATTTTATGCCATAACATAAGAACTGCCTTGAAATTTAGCTAAATTGGGGGTCGTGGCAAATAATGGATTCGACTGCTTGTCATATTTGTGGAAAAGACATATCGAAGGAAGATTTATCACTCGAACATGTCCCTCCAAAAGCATTTTATCCCAATAATATTCGTGATGGACTGAACCTTTGGACGGTTCCTGCTCACAAAAGCTGTAATGAGAGTTACAGAAAAGACGAGGAATATTTCCAGCATTCTCTACTCATTGAGGTCCTAAATCAAAATCCGTCGATCAAAAACTCACTCGCAACTGATTTTAAACGGCGTGCCGCTAAGCCACAAACACCTGCTATGTTCCGAAGAATACAGAAGGAAATCTCGAACGTGACACCAGGTGGAATTCATTTGCCGCCAAGAGTGTATGTCGTACAAATCGATCTTTTAAGAGTTGAGAAGGTAGTCTTGAAAATTGTCCAAGGACTATTTTATTTGCAGAATTGTAACTATTTACCTTTGGAATGTGTTAAAGATTTTAGATTTTGCTTGAGTGAAAAGGAGGTACCCGAATTGTACAGGCTATCATGGCAGGTCTCGCGACTTCAAGGAGTTTATCCGCCAGTATTTTCATACAAATACTTCTATCACGAATCCTTCAAATTCCAATTATTTAGCATGCTTTTTTGGGAATCGGTTATGTTTTGTTTGGCTATCGAAAGTACTTAGACCTTATTTATTTTTTTACCAGACAAAATTATTGGTTGTAAAAGTATTTCTAATCTGTTTCCTGCTTCTTATTCTGCATTTTATAAATCAAGTATTTTTATCGAGGGCAAATTTTACGACAGCACGTTTTCACTTACTCTTGATGAATCGAAAAGAATACAAAAACTACAGAAAAAATTGGTTGATGGGTGGTTGGTTAATTGGTTAAATCCAACTTCGGCGGAATAAATAAAAAAACCCAAATAAAAAACCCCAAGTTGTTACTCTGCGAAGTAGCTTCGCTACGTAGCACGGGAAATTTGGGGGCTAAATAATTGAGATTGCCACGGCTTGTTTCAAAGGCCTCGCAATAACAACGCTACAATTATCTCTTTTTTCTGGGCCTCTTTTTGCTCTTTGTCGGCTTGGCTTTGGATTTCTTACTCGCTAGACAGCCACATGTATTACACATTTTCGTTTCTCCTTTCCCTCGACCCGCCTAAGGCGAAATAAATCGAAACAGTACTATGAAAACTTTATATTACATCGTTTAAAATAAGCAAATCACACACAAATATTCCTAAGAAGAAAAGTTCAGATGATTTGCCAATTGACAATCAGCGAACAATAATCAATAATCATTTGTCATTTATCATTGTTTTTGCCGGAGTGGCGGAATTGGCAGACGCGCGGGATTCAAAATCCCGTCCTGGCAACAGGGTGAGGGTTCGAGTCCCTCCTCCGGCAGTCATTTTCTTGTTGCGTTCCCTCGACTGTGCTCGGGACAGGCGTGCTTAATGCGTATTGCGTATAGTTACTTTTCCTTCCAGAACTTCGTTACTATGCCATCTTTGAGCTCAAAGTAGAGAGTTGTGTGCCGTTCTTCTTTGTCATCCAAATCAAGAAGCAAAAACAACTCGAATTCGCTATCGACCTTCTTCGTATAACAGTACCTCAGAATCTCCGTACCCTCCGGGGTTGCGCTTTGGCTCGAAGGCTCACCCAGCGTAGCCAACAGCCAATCCTTGGTAGTTTTGCCTACCTGGACCTGTCTGAGGGTCTCATGTCCGACTGCCGGCCCTTTCGAACCATAGGTAACTTCGTTCCTGCCGGAAATACACCCACCCACAATTAGCCAGGCAAGTAAACAAACAACGACGATGTTTGCACCTGCTACGGCTTTCCGGTCCCATATCTCGATCATTTTATTCTATCCTTTCAAGCTTCCACCCAAAATGAATAATAACCATAGGATTTGTTATCACAACAGCAATATAACAAGCCGTTGTGGACAGTCAACCCCAATCCGCCTAATTTGGAACATGAGATGTCACTCAAAAACCATCGCAGGCATCCTTAAAATACACCCAATAAATTTTTCCCAAACTGCTTTTTTGAACCCGATTTATAGCTGCTAAATATTGACAAAGCTCGACAATTTTTGTACAATTTTTTACGTAAACCGGGCCTGTGGATATCCCGATATAACTGGAGGTAGGATGATGAAACTCACGACTATCGTGCTGTGTATACTGTCACTGGGTGGGCCGCTCTTGGCGGACCCTGTTTATTTTGCTGATGCGAGTCTCAAAGCCGCCGTTGAAGCCGAGCTTGGTATCTCAAATCCAGAACCGAGTGATATGCTGGCACTTACGTCTCTCATCGCTTCTGTCAAAGGAATCACGGACCTGACAGGCCTCGAATATGCCACGAATCTTACTGAACTATATTTACCTCAGAACCAGATCAGTAATATTTCTCCATTATCGGGATTAACTAAGCTAACATCGCTGACGCTATACAGCAATCAGATCAGCAGCATCTCTGCATTGGCGGGACTGACGAACCTTGAGTTCCTCCATCTCGGCTGGAACCAAATCAGCAACATATCAGCCGTATCGGGACTGAAAAAGTTGAAAACCTTGAAATTCTGTCGAAATCAGATTACGGACCCCTCACCCGTGTCAGGTTTGACAAATCTGGATGCGCTGGGGCTATGCAATAATCAGCTTACTAACATTTCTGCGTTGTCTGGACTGACTAACCTCACCCATCTAAGGATGGATGTAAATCGTATTAACAACATCTCCGTATTGGCGGAATTAACAAAGCTGAAGAGCATATATTTGGGTCATAATAAAATTAGTAACGTCACACCGCTATTGGGATTAACAAATCTAATCTTCTTACAGTTATCAAGTAACCCATTACATGAGGACGCCTGCAATATTTACATCCCTCAAATTCAAGCCAACAATCCGGGCGCAGTGATTTATTATGACGCATGTACTAACACAAAACGCACACTACTGATATCGTCGACCGAAGGCGGATATGTACAGACGCCTGGCGAAGGGTCCTTCCAGTACGATCATGGAACATCGGTCATAATTCATGCAACGGTTGATGAAAATTACAGCTTTATGAACTGGACAGGAACGGCCGTAGATGTCGGAAAAGTAGCAAATCCAAATTCTGCTCATACTATAGTCACCGTCAGCTTCGATTACACGCTCCGAGCGAATTTTGAGAGTAACGTCTACTTTGCCGACCCTAACCTAAAAGCCGCTGTGGAAGAAGAACTCGGCATCTCCAATCCCACATCGACTGATATGCTCTTATTGACAGACCTCGAGGCCAATAGTAGAGGAATCATCGACCTTACAGGCCTTGAATATGCCACGAATTTGCGAGATCTCCGTATAAATAACAATCAGATTACCGACATCAACGTCTTATCTACTCTGTCAAATCTGGATTGGCTGAATCTAGGCGCAAATCAGATTACCAACATCAACGCCTTATCGACTCTGACAGATCTCGAGGATTTATATTTGGGTTACAATCAGATTAAGAATATCAACGTCTTATCAAATCTGACAAATCTGGGGTGGCTGAATCTGGGGGACAATCAGATTACTGATATTAACGCCTTATCGACCCTGACAAATTTAGGATACCTGGATCTGTATAACAATCAGATTACCGACATAAACGCCCTATCGACTCTAACAAATCTGGATTCGCTGGATCTGCATAACAATCAGATTATCGACATCTCTGCATTAGCAGGCCATGAGAATTTGACCACCTTATCCCTTACCAACAACCCGCTAAATATAGCAGCATACTGTTTGTATCTACCCTTAATCAGACAGAACAATCCCGACATAGATTTAAGCTACGACGTTCTTGATCCATTTCCTTGCGACTGTGACGCCGATGGCTTCGTAGACTACTTCGACCTTGAACTGGTGGGTGCCTATTGGCTCGAAGATTGCTTAGAGATTGATTGCCAAGGTGCCGATTTATCCGGTAACTTCATCGTTGACTTCGATGACTTTACATTCCTCGCTCAACACTGGCTCGAAGTCTGGGAGTATAACGGGGACTAACAGCAAGTGGAAGGCACGCATCGCCAGCGAGCGGATCAATTCCACTTCGCTCAGGATAGTGTCTCGACTGCGTGCGACACGTCAAATGTGAGGGTGTCATTTCGACCGAGAGCCTGCCCCGAGCTTGGTCGAGGGGCCGAATGGCCGAGCGGAGAAATCTGGTCTCGCAGAGAAACAGCCTCTATAATGCCTACGTGCCCTCAAGCAAAACCTACTACGTCTATATCATGATTAATCAATCACGGACTCTATATGTTGGTTTCACTGACAATATCAAAAGGAGAGTCCAGCAACATAAGGCTGGATTGACTGAAGGCTTCGCCCATCGCTACAACATCGACACACTTATCTACGTTGAATCCTTTGGTGACGTCTGGTCCGCAATCGCGAGAGAGAAGCTAATCAAGCGCTGGCGACGAGAGAAGAAGCTCCGCCTGATTGCAAAGGAAAAACCTGAGTGGCGCGACCTCAGTGACGGCTGGTACGATTAGCATCGCACACAACGCAGATGTCTCGACTGCGCTGAGGCTCCGCTCGACATGACAAATGGATTGGATACAATCTTATTAGCATTGATATTGATAATGCCAGTAAAAAACTTGAGCTAAGGAAACCTGTGCTGAATAAACTACCCACCGATGTACAAAGCCTTTCAGCATAGTCTAAATCACAGTGGGATTAACTGGAATTAAGCATCCACATAACGATCTGGTTCGTAACTGGCTATATCCGATACAAAGCGAACAAACTCTAAAGCCTAATCAGACAGTAGGATTCCTCAAATCATAAACGGGTCCCAGCGCTATCCGGCTGAATTGCTCTTGGATATTACGGATTCTTTGATCTGCATTTATTCTTTTGAACTCATTCGGATAAATCAGGTCAAATACTCTGATGGCATCTACACCGCATCTAACACACGCCAACAAGCACGCTTGAAACACTCCTTTTTCAGTATTTAATAGTTGAAGGATAATCCGGCCTTCCTGCAATATCAAATTGGAGGTAATGGATCGTTCGTTTGGATGCGCTCCGAAGTCAATACAACGGTTATAGTCTTCTTCCACGTTTTGTCCGAAAGATAAACTTTTCTGTTTCAACTTCTCCAAAATGTCTACCGGCTTGAACTGTTTTATCGACTTCTTCCTTGAATCATCATCCTGGTGCCGCTCAAACCATACTTTTGCCAAACCCGAATCAAGGTGTATATTGAAAGCATACATAGCATCCTCAAGACATGTACGCAGTTGTGCATAGCTTTCAGCCAATTGACCACTTGATGATAGCCGCACCGCAGCAAAGTAGTTCCCACAAGCCCGTCCTAAAAGCGAGGCAATTGCAAAACTGGAATCATCCGAATATCCTACACTTTCGAAGGCCATTTTAAAAAGCTCCCCCAGACTCTCAAACATCTCGAAATAACCTTTCAGCTTAACATAAGATATCCGGACATTCTTCTCTGCCCTACCGAGGAAATCTGTAAGGTAGGTCTGCCCCCACTTTGTTTTGGCCAGACGGTTATTTAATTCCACATCCGTAGGATCATGCGTCCGCTCCTGTTCTGGTCCTTGCGAATCTTTCTTCTTTGCTTTCCTCAGAAACCTCGTCTTGCCCATAATATGTGTCCCTCCGGATACCCCACGAAATTACCATGACTACCTTGCCACAAACGGCGACAATTCGCGGAGCTGATTGACAATCTGAGGCAGTTTTTCGATTGTATAATCGATCTCCTGCTCGGTATTGTATCGGCTAAGGCTAAAGCGGATTGAGCCATGTGCAGCGGTAAAAGGCACACCCATTGCGCGAAGGACGTGAGACGGCTCCAAAGAGCCGGATGTGCACGCTGAGCCGCTGCTGGCGCAGATGCCATATCTATCCAATAAAAGCAAAATCGCTTCACCCTCAATATACTCGAAGCTGATATTGCTCGTATTGGGTAAACGACTCTGTTTGTCACCATTAAGCCGGGCACCCTCGCAGCTCCGTAGTATCGCAGTCTCAAGTTTGTCCCGCAGATGCTTGACTTTTTCACCTTCCTGTTTGATATTCTTTGCGACAAGTTCACAGGCTTTACCTAAGCCGACTATTCCAGGGATGTTTTCTGTTCCGGCTCTGCGTCCACCTTCTTGATGACCGCCTAACATAAATGGCGAAAGTCTCGTGCCCTTACGCACATAGAGCACCCCAACACCCTTCGGTCCATGCAGCTTATGCGACGAAAGGCTAAGCAAATCGATATTGCTCTCTGAAAGATTTAGTGGAACCTTGCCAATCACTTGCACCGCATCAGTGTGAAATGTCACTCCCTTGGCCTTGACGATCTCCGCAATTCTTTCAACTGGAAACACAACTCCCGTTTCATTATTCGCGTACATTATCGAGACGATTACCGTATCTTCGTCAACCTCGGCCTCCAGTTCTGCAAGGTCAAGCCGGCCCTGCCGGTCGACCCCAAGCTCAACCACAGTGTACCCATGATTTTCCAGGTCACGACAGGCAGCGAGAACTGCAGGATGCTCAACACGCGTCGTTATTACTTTACGCTTGTTTGGTACCGCCGCCAATGCGCCCTTTATCGCGGCATTGTTACTCTCCGTGCCGCCGCTGGTGAATATTATCTCACTCGGATCGCAGGCAAGCAGTTCCGCTACTTGCTCACGAGCAAGCCGAATTTTTCTGCCAATCTGGCCCCCAAAAGTATGCATGCTTGAAGGATTGCCGTAAAGTTCACAAAAATATGGCTGCATCTCCTCCAGAACTTCTTCAGCAACCTTCGTCGTGGCATTGTTATCAAAATAAATTGTTTTCATTGACTATTCCCTGTGGTCATGCGGCTGAGCCGCCGATTCCTTGTCCTCTTCGACGAACAAATCTTCCGAGACAAACTCGCGCAGCTTAGCTTCGACGACATCCTTCATGGTAAATTCAGCCAGCCGACACTGTGCACACATTCCGCGAAACGCAACAATGACTTTGTCGCCTTCGACATCAATAAGCTCGATATTTCCCCCGTGTGCCCGCAGCGCAGGGCGAATTTGCTCATTTATTGTCTGCTGAACCGATTGTATCTTTTGAATGTTGGTGAGCTTGCCAGCCCGTCTCGGCTCTACTGCAATAGCTGTTGCAACCTTCTCACCCTGTACCGTCTCAATGATTTTCTCTATTTCACCCTGACATCCACCGCAGCCGCCACCGGCCTTGCAATAGTTTGTAACTTCCTCAACGGTCTTCAGGTCGTTCTCACGTATCACCCGCTCGATCTCTTTGTCTGTCACACCAAAACACGTACAGACGACGTTGCCTTCGAGTTTGTGTTTTTTCTTGCCGCCGGTTTTATAGTTTTCGATAGCCGCTTCGAGTGCTTCCCTACCCATTACCGAGCAGTGCATTTTTTGTTCGGGTAGGCCCCCAAGGTAATCTGCAATGTCCTTGTTGGTGATCTTAGTGGCTTCATCGAGCGTTTTTCCTTTTATCATCTCAGTAAGCACCGACGAGGTGGCAATGGCACTGGCACAACCAAACGTCTTGAACTTAGCATCTCTGATCCTGCCGTTCTTGTCCAGCTTGAACGTTAACTTAAGCGCATCTCCACAAGCAAGGGATCCGACTTCGCCCACGCCATCGGCGTCTTCAATTTCACCGACATTCCGTGGATTGAAGAAGTGCTCCTTCAACTTTTCAGTATATTCCCACATGTTTACTTACCTTTGACTTACCTTCAGAGCGGCGTCAAAATCGGCGATGATGTCCTCAATGTGTTCGGTTCCGACCGAGACACGAATATAGTCTTCCATCACCCCGGCTGCAAGCTGTTCTCCTCTGCTAAGCTGCTGATGTGTCGTGCTGGCAGGGTGAATCACGAGCGTCTTACTGTCGCCGATATTTGCAAGGTGACTGGCTAACTTGACGCTATTGATGAACTTTATCCCTGCATCTTTACCACCCTTGATGCCAAAACCCAAAATAGCTCCCTGACCCTTGGGTAGATACTTCTTCGCAAGCTTATAATCCGGATGGGATTTCAAGCCAGGGTAATTGACCCACACAATTCGTGGATGTTTCTCAAGCCATTCTGCCAACTTTAGCGCATTCTCACTGTGTCTTGGCATACGCAAATGTAGCGTCTCTATGCCCTGCAAGAACAGGAACGCATTAAAAGGCGACATACAGCTTCCCATATCGCGTAAGAACTGCGTTCGCGCTTTGATGATATATGCCAACTCACCAAACGAATCGACGTACTTTACGCCGTGATAGCTTGGGTCAGGCTCAGTCAGCTCAGGATACCTGCCGTTCGTCCAGTCGAATTTGCCCGAATCAACAATTGCGCCGCCGATACTCGTCCCATGTCCCCCGATGAACTTTGTGCAACTGTGCACAACAATATCTATCCCATGCTCGATAGGCCTGAACAGTATCGGCGTTGTCACCGTATTATCGCAAATAACAGGCATACCGTGCTTGTGCGCAATATCTGCAATCTTCTTATAGTCCAGAATATCGTTCTTCGGATTGCCGATCGTCTCGATATAGACAAGCCGAGTGTTGTCCTTTATCGCCTTTTTAAAATTCTTCGGCTCTCGTGGGTCAACAAATGTCACTTCAATCCCGAGCTTCTTGAACGTCTGACTGAACAACGTCACCGTCCCGCCATAAAGGGAGTTCGACGAGACGATGTGCCCCCCTGACCCGCAGATGTTGAAGACGCTGACATAAATCGCCGACTGCCCCGAACTAAGCGCCAGCCCTCCGACACCGCCTTCAAGTGCGGCGAGGCGCTTTTCCAAAACATCCGTCGTTGGATTCATCAGACGCGT
>Ga0315543_1000791_pt1 | contig 37062 bp, 32 predicted proteins | sample SalMarSW160210MG_2_FD_203098 | JGI IMG/M metagenome (GOLD analysis project Ga0315543, IMG submission 203098) | Salt marsh sediment microbial communities from the Plum Island Ecosystem LTER, Massachusetts, United States - Salt Marsh Sediment SW1601-210 ...
CATTAACCTCTTTACTGATTAGTGCTTCGGTAGCTTCTTCCTGTGTATCGAATTCTATCAGTATTATATTCCCCTGGCTGGTATATTGTTCAAAGCCGTCAGCCATATCCACGTACCCGATTTTTACTTCTTCGACTTCCGCTGGTTTGGAAAGTTCCGATACCAGTTGGGAAATGCCTATTGCACAAAGAGCTAGAACCGGGACGATAAGAGTCATGACAATAAACCCGACCCGTTTTATCGTGTGCATAAATTCGTGCTGGAATATCAGCAGTGTCTTGTTCACGCTTGTCCTCTCACTTCCATCAGGAATATTTCGTTCAGTGAAGGAGTGGCCGCTTCAAAACGGTTGATTGTAATATCGAGGCTTGTCAGATAAGCCAGGACCTCCTTGGGGGTCGTCTTTCCATCCAGAACCAGCTCTATATAGCCTCTGTGTGTACGCTTCTCGGTAACCCCGGGTACTTCTCCGAGCTCCCCCTGGTAATTTAAAATGACAGAATTACTCTGGTATCTTGATTTTATTTCGTTCAGTTCACCATAGAGGACGGCCTGTCCGTTGTTTACCATTAGAATACGGTCGCAAAGCTCTTCTACCTGGTACATCTGGTGCGTGCTCAGGATGACGGCTTTACCCTTATTCCTCAGGTCGAGAAAAATATCTTTTATCAGTTCGGTGTTCACCGGGTCGAGACCGGCAAAGGGTTCGTCCAGGATAACCAGTTGAGGGTCATGGATGATGGTGGTGATGAACTGGATAATCTGCCCCATGCCCCTGCTCATTTCCTCGACCTTTTTCTTTTTATTATCCAGCATACCCGTTTGATTCAGTAATTCGTCGGCTTTTTCCATGATTGAATGCTTGCTCATGCCCTTCAGCGAGGCGAGGTAAGTGATTGTTTCCGATACTTTCAGCTTTTTATATAGGCCTCTTTCCTCGGGTAGATAGCCGACTTTGTTTTTGGTAGCTTCACCCAACCTCTCACCGAGGATGTTTACCTCGCCTGAGTCCGGCTTGATGATGTCCATCATCATCCTGATAGTGGTTGTCTTACCGGCGCCGTTGGGTCCGATAAGTCCGAAAATTTCACCTTGAGAGACGGAGAAAGAAAGGTCGTTAACTGCTACCTTATCTGCGAACGATTTGACTACGTGGCTGACTTCAACTGCTTGCATATCGGGAATTCCTTATTGGTTTAGTATTATATCATAAAGGTGATATTTACGACCTGTTTCACCGCCGGAGTGAACCGAATTACTGCAATATAAACCAGGCCGTTTCCTCAGGGATTCTGAGGAAACGGCCTGTTACCACTATTTACCTGGTGTTACGAGATATAACGGGCAGATTAACGCCAGACGTCTATGCCGTATGCGGATTCTCTGCCGCGGCCTCCTGTCCACAGCGACATCTCTTCACCGCCGCCGGTGACGATTATGCAGTTCTGGTAAGGGTCGGCTACAGCCGGTACCATGTAGTCTTCGGGCAGTTCCAGCCAGTTCTTTCCCGACCTGGGTTCGGGAGCTTTCCAGCCGTTCGTCCAGACGTCGGGTGACTGGTGAGTTCTATAATCTTTAAGAGGCATGAAACTCTTATCATAGAGCCACTCGTAGACTGCGTCTTTGGACTTGAAACCGTATATCTGCAGGTCACGAGCCATCTCAGGCAGCATCAGGAACGTTTTGCCCCCTTCACCGTCAGCCCAGAGGTGGTCGATGAAATATTCCATCCAGTTGTGCGGACCGGGAATACCTTTAACCCCGAGCCGTCTGGCTATACCGCCGTGACCGCTCTTCTGAAGTTCGCGGTATCCGCCCGGCATGAACTCCGTATTCCGTATGGAAAAGCCCATCTGGATCGTAACGACGCAGCTCTCATCCTTTTTGAAGTCGTACTCTTCCCTCAAAGTAGCCCATCCCGGCGGTAGAGCGTCGTCATTCTCCGGGAAGCAGTTATGCAGGCCGCTACCCCAGACTCCGCAGTTTGTTACGTTGGGGATATTCCCGCCGAGGTTACGCCACATAAGTTCGGCGGCGCGTCCGATACTCCTGTTGGCCGGATTGCCGGGGCCCAGAACGTTGGTATCGAAGTTCATTTCTATCTCTTTGGCATACGGGCCGCTGACGACATAGGCTCCGCCACCGCGACCGTCGCCGCAGCCTCCACCCGATTCGGCGATGGCAAGCAGTAAGGGCATGTGCTCGGGTTTGCACCCGGCCATAACGCCGATAGTCGCTATCTTTTCAACGGTAGCTGTACGTTTCATCGGCATGAAGTGTACCGGGTCACCCGCCTTTCCTGAGCTTCCCATCTGTTGAATCCGGTCTCCGAGCTTGCGGTCTTTCTGGTAGGTGATGATTTCGTCCGGTTTGTGGCTGGTCCCCTTGAGCATTTTCTCCACCAGTTCCTCGGTGGGTACTACTATCGGGAGACCGTCCGTATATTTACATATAGGCGCATTCATCAGAGCGGGTATTTTCTCTGATTGCTGGTAGAATTCATGCGCTTCCTGAAGGGTGCCTTCAAAGAGTATTCTTTCATTCGAGACTTTCCACGGTGGAGGATTCTTTTCTTCTTCGGTTAATGGTCTTACCAGGGCATCCATCAGGTCGTCAATCCAGCTATCGACGTCTTCAGGGCCGGGAACGTGTCGTGAACCCCAGATACGCCTCATAGGTGCAATACCGTTCAGCTTGCATGCCTCTTTCCAGCATTCATCCTGGTCCTCAAATATGATGAATACACTGGGGATTCCCGCTCTTTCAATAGATATCAGGTGGGGCAACTGCTCCCATATAGCCCCATGTCACCACACGACGCCGCGAATGAGGCCGTCCGTGGTTTTAGCCTCTTCTTCGGTCAGCGCAATGCTTCCCTCTTTGGTGGCGTGAGGCGCGGCGAAGCTGATATTCCAGTTCACCTGGGGGTACCTTTCCGGCAGCATTTTGCGCAGGGGTATCAGGATACCCTGCTCGCCTCCGGCGCCGATACTAAGAGTGATATTCTTGCCCTCCAGTTTATCGAGGCGAGGCGATAAAGGATGCTGTTCCACCGACTCCTGAATTCCTACAGGATTAAGACACTTATATATTTTGTCTTTTTCCGCCATCTTCATTCTCCATTCGTTAATTTAGTACCATAAATATTAGCATAACCGGCAAAAACAATCACTATTAAACGTTTTTCGGTATCATTCTATTTCGGTTGATATTTGTGCTCTCCCCTTTCCTGTCAGGAAAGCCTCTCAGCCAATGCCGGTGGTTCTGGCAGGAAAGGGGTTCATCCTGAAGGTTCACTCTGAAGGGTTCATCCTGAGTCCGCCTATGGCGGATGAAGGGATACAGGGGATAGGTAATAACAAACAACCAGATGCAAATAGAATAACTATTCTATATATTCAATTCCAGCCTCGGTTCCTGCAGCCGTTGCGGGACGTTTGTTTCTCTCATAAAGTCCACCAGGTATTTGTGCAACTCACGCGCAATATCAGGATGCTCGCCGATTACGTTATTCTGCTGGTCAGGGTCGGCTTTCAGATTGTAAAGCTCAGAGCCTCCAGGTTCGCAGTCGTGGAGCAACGACCACTCTTCATTCGTAACGGTAGCCATGGATGGCACCACGCATTTGCGTAAAATATGGTCTACCAGCTGGTCGGTATCACCGGCATTAATTAACGGGCAACTGGTGATAACATAGTCCCGTCCCGGTTTTGACGGGTCTTTAACCGCCTGCAGCAGTGACTTTCCCTCCACGTACGAGGGTATTTCCTGGTCGAACAGGTCAAGGATAGTTGGCATAAGGTCCACGGCGGATGTAAGGCCGCTGTAAACGCCCGGAGCTACTCCCGGCACGTAGATGGTGAGTGGAATCGCGCAGGCTTCCTCGTATAACGGCGAACGCGCCCAGGCGCCTTTATCCTCTCCTTCTCTGGCAAAGACCATCTTGCCGAAAATGCCGTGCTCGCCGAAGTAGAAGCCGTGGTCTGTGGTGAATATGATAGCCGTGTTTTCCATCAGCCCCATATATTCCACCTGCCTGAGAAGGTAGCCTATCCAGGCATCGACCATGCTTATCTCGCCGCAGTATGCCGCATGAGCTTTTTTCAGTTGCTCCTCGGTAAATCCGGGCATTTCTCTCCAGTGTTGATAGAAGGGCATTATTACCTCGCCGTCGTATCCGGGCCAGTAGGGCTCGGTGTAATAGTGCGGGGCGTTCCACGGTTCGTGCGGGTCCCAGGTGTCTATGTAGAGAAAGAAATGCTCCTGGTAGTTCAATGTCAACCATTCCATTGCCTTCGTAAACGTCTTTGGCGCAAAGCAATCGGAATCAAGCGGATGCTGGGGGCGCCGTTCCAGCAGCTTCCTGTACGGACTGTGCGGTGGATTGTACCCTCCCTTGGCCACGAAATAATGGTCCGGAATCTCGATGAAGGTGGTGAAACCGCGGTCGTAGTTCATTCCGTCACGTATAAAGAACGGAGTATCCACCACTGCGGAGGTATTGACGTCGGCTTTGTCCCTGAGCAGCTCGGCAAGCAGGACATGTCCCGGCGGAATGGGCGTCCATTGCATGAAAGAAAGCGTCCATTTGCCGGTCATAAAGTCGGCGCGGGTCGGCATCGTCGGGAAAGACGCCCCGTAATGGCGGTCGAACCGCACCGATTTCGCCGACAGGGCGTCTATGTTCGGTGTGCGTATTTTCTTATTACCGTAAACTCCCACGTCCTTACGTCTCACCGTATCCGATACTATCCAGATAACGTTCATCTTTCACCTCCTGAGCTCACTGAAAATTTGGGTAAATTATAACACTTTTTAACGATAATAGGGGATAAGGCAGGTAGAGGCTTAATATGTGCTTTATATGAGATATGGTATAGTACTCGCTGCTGCTGCTTCCCTCTTATATCAGGCTGGCAGACTGCTTTATGTTATGGTGTATAAGCCCGTGTGTTATATAATGGCATAACCTGGCGGGTGATTCACTGGTGACTAAAAACATAGAGGGCAGTTTGAACATAATAAGGAGAAATAATTGAGAAGCAAAACGTCTGTTGATAAGCGTATATCCTATACGTCGGCCGATACTATTCCGATTAAGTGCATGCTGGACAGGGAACTCCTGGCTTCTACGGGTAAAGGTGTTATCCCTCCCGTGCATATTCAGTTTATGCCGACCAATATATGCAACCTTAATTGTACTTACTGTAGCTGTTCCAAGCGTGATAAAGACCTGACCATGCGTTTGGAAGATGCAGTACGCATTATCGATATCTGCGCTGAACTGGGCACCAGGGCGGTGACCATCACCGGCGGCGGCGAGCCGTTGTGTTACCCTTACTTTGACGAGCTGGTTGAGCATTTCGTTTCCCGCAATATTCAGATAGGGTTAATTACCAATGGAATACTGCTAAATAAGTTTAAAGCTGATACGCTGCAAAAAATGACCTGGTGCAGGATAAGTACCGGAGACGACAGGGAATTCTCCGGGCAGTACAGCGAATCATTGCATGAAGTCGTGTTAAAAGCAGGTAATGTAGATTGGGCTTTCAGTCATGTCGTAACTGCTGAGCCTAATATGGAAACAATAAGGGGTATTATACATTTTGCTAATTCGCACAATTTCACCCATGTCCGGCTGGTTAATGATATTTTTCATCCGGAAGAAGACCCGAGCGGTGCAATAAAAGACAATCTGGATGGAATAGATGATTCACTGGTAGTGTATCAGGGCGGAAAGGAATATACCGCCGGTGGAGATTGTTTTGTTTGCTACCTCAAACCGGTTATAGCTCCGGACTTACAGGTATATCCCTGTTGTGGCGTTCAGTATGCTTCGGTAGTTCCGGCACGCGATATGTCTGAAGACTTTACTCTCGGCCATGCATTCGACCTTGCCGAGATAATCAGCAAGAGTAACGTACCTTACGATGGGAGTAAATGCGCCAGATGCTATTATAGCAACTATAATAAACTACTCGGTTCACTACTAAAGGACATCAAGCACAAAGAGTTTGTTTAGCCTGAATATACTTTTTATTGCAGTTTATGGTGGGCGGTAATGTACGGTAGGTGGAACCTCTACCCTTTCCTTCAATATTTAGTCATTTTAGTAGGTTGGTCGGGCCGGGACAAGCTTTTGTCCTACATCTTCCCAACCTTGGGCTTATGAGGCTGTAAAATATTAGGATAAAAGGGATAAAAGGTAGCCTGTAAGGTTACTGCCATCACTTCGCCGGCTATTTTACTCCCGATCTGACAGCAGATGCGCTTCGTAGTCTTTGTGAATAGGTCAGTAATTTCTTCCTCAGCCTGATATTCTTAGGTGTGACCTCTACCAATTCGTCTTTATTTACAAAATCAATTGCCTGTTCCAGACTCATTTTCAGAGGTGGCGTCAGTTTGACGGTAATATCCGACGTGGACGACCGTACATTGGTCTTCTTCTTTTTCTTGCAGACATTAACCGGAATGTCCTGCAGTCGTGAATTCAGCCCCACAATCATGCCTTCATATACTTGGGTGCCGGGTTCAATGAAGGTCAGCCCGCGCTCCTGGGCGTTGTTCAGGCCATAGGTAATCGCGAAGCCTTGCTCCGAGGCGACCAGTACCCCATTGCGGTTGGAGACAATTTCCCCCCGGCTGGGTTCATAGCCCAGAAACATGGCATTCATGGTACTCTCTCCGCGGGTGGAGGTGAGAAAAGAGCTACGAAAACCAAGGAGACCATTCGTAGGTATCTGAAACACAAGACGCACATTGTCTTGACCGTCATTGCGCATATCAATCATCTGGGCTTGCCGATTACTCAGCATCTCAGTTAAAACCCCGATATATTCATTTCTGGTATCAATGGTAAGCACTTCTACCGGCTCAACAAGCTTGTCATCAATCACTTTTGTAATCGCTTCCGGTTTCGAGATTTCGAATTCGTAGCCTTGGCGGCGCATGGTCTCAATCAGGATAGCCAGGTGCAGTTCCCCTCTCCCTTTGACTAGGAAGGTGTCCGGGCTATCCGTGTTATTTACTCTGAGACTGAGATTGGTCTCCAGTTCCCTATAAAGCCGCTCCCGTAACTGCCGCGTAGTGCAGAAGCGTCCCTCCTGGCCTGCAAACGGTGAGGTATTGACACCGAAGGTCATCTCTACCGTCGGTTCGCTGATCTCGATGCGTGGCAGAGCTACGGGCTGTTCCGGGCTGGCGATAGTATCCCCGATGCTAACCCTTTCAATGCCGGTCACCGCGACAATGTCACCCGCTTCAGCTTGGTCTACCTTCAAGCGTTTGAGTCCGAGATATGTAAATACTTCGGCGACCTCATAATAATCCATATTTCCGTTAGCATTCACCCTGACAATGGTATCATGTGGAACCACCTTACCTCTCCAGATCCTGCCGATAGAAATTCGTCCCTTGTGACTGTCATAATCCAGGTTGGAAACCAGCATCTGAAATGGCCCGCTTTCAATCCGGGGGGGTGGCACGTTGGCCAAGATGCAATCGAAAAGAGGGCTGATATCTTTGCTAGGTGTGCCCGGTTCAGTAACCGCAATACCCTCCTTGGCACTGGCATATAGGACAGGAAAATCAAGCTGGTCCGTATTGGTAGCCAGTTCCAGGAACAGGTCTTGGATGAGCCTTATTACCTCCGCTATCCGCAAATTAGGCCTATCTATCTTGCTAATAACGATGATGGGTTTCAATCCCCCTTGCAGAGCATGACGCAGCACAAATCTAGTCTGGGGCATAGGTCCTTCAACAGAATCCACCAGAAGAAGGCAGCCGTCAGCCATACTGATGACACGCTCTACTTCACCGCTGAAGTCGACATGCCCTGGAGTATCAATGATATTAATTTTGACATCCCGATACACTATGGCCGTGTTCTTAGCCATAATGGTAATGCCCTTTTCTCGCTCGAGGGTATTATTATCCATTATTAACTCGCCTACTGCCTGGTTATCTCTAAAGACCTTGCTCTGTTTGAGCATGGCGTCCACCAGGGTGGTCTTGCCGTGGTCAACGTGGGCAAAAATAGCGATATTCCTGATATCACTACGATAGTTCATATATAGTGTAATCCTGCCTTTATCTATTTTTATTTACATTGCCTGTTATCTGTTGCTTTGTCATAGCCGCCATTACCATGCTCTTGTACCCAATCATGGCAAACCGTCAACGGTACTTATGGGATAGGCACAGGCAAAGAGCAAGTTTAGCCTGGTTAGATATGTCAGTGGTAATAAGCGTAAGGGGTTTATATGACGTCCAGTATTCCGCTAACGAGGGACCTTCAGCCTAATTCGTAAAAGCTCTCTTTTCGAAGGCGGTGAAGGTAAATATAACTGGGAAGACAACATATTGGGTTCACTATGAATATTATACACCAGTGAAGCGGCATTAGAAAGCGGAGGTAGCAGCCAAAAAATAATGGGCTTAAGTGAACCAAAGTGTAAGGCCGTGCGGGATAAAAGAGGGAACTCTTCTTAAAATATACGTAAGAATACAATCTTTTGATGCTAAGGGCGGTACTGTACGATACGTAGAACCTTTGAGTTAGCTTTTAGCTTGCAGAAATCGCACTAAGTCCCTGTGTGTATTGACGTAAGATTAGCTAGGGGGGGGGCCTAGCATGGCTTCCAGCGTTCGTTTTACTCAATATGTCTGAGGTGGATATCAAACTGCATTAACTCGATTGGTACTCCATCATCCTCAATGAATGCTACTTGAACACCATCTGACGGACTATTGGGTTTAATAATTATATTCTTGCCTTTAATAGTTTCTAATAGACTATCTACTTCAAATGTAACATGAGGGGTATTCTTCACAATTTCAGGTAATGGATAATCAGGTTCGAAGCACATCCATTCTATTCCGTAAATGCTATCTTCATATCCGCTGACATACATTTTAAATTGAGGTAAATACTTTTCCTCCGGCATTTTGATTTTGGTAGGAATCCCGAGATGATTGTACTTAAGCGTGATGGTATTATACTACATACCGTACAGTATGGTGGGTGGTACTGTACGATAGGTAGAACCTTTGAGTTAGCTTTTTATTTAGTCTAGTAGTAATCAGGCAAGGAGGTCAAGTAGATCCGACTTCTCACTTGAATAATACTGCGTTTATCTCCACATTGTTGTCATTCATTCATATCCACCCAGTAATCTGCCAGGACTTCCGCCTGTTTAAGCACGGTATTGATTGCTTTCTGCTGTTTGTCTGGTGGGTAGCCGTATTTCTTGAGCGTTCGTCTTACCAGTACCATTAGTGTCGCTTGCGCGTTTTCTTTAATTGTCCAGTCTATCGTTGCGTTCTTCTTTACCTTGTCCGCAATCTTCCAGAGTGTGGATTCAAGGGATTCGTTGTTGTTTTTACCAGATTTAGATTTAGACATTTAAACTCCGTTAACTAATATCAGGATAACAGTTTTACAGGGTTCTAATTATTCCAGCCCTTCTTATATGAATGTTGATGCAAAACCCCTTTAGATTTCCGTATTTTAAAAAGTTTGCTGGTAACAAAATCTACTAGATATGGAGATTATAACACCAGATGATTGAAGATAAAAAGGCTCCTTTTTATATATTGACAAACCCTCACGATGGGACTAAACTCAAGTCTAAAAAGGAGTATCATATGGCTAAGGGCACAATCGCAAGGCTTACAGACCGTGGTTTTGGGTTTATCAAGACAGAGGATGGAACAGACCTTTTCTTCCATCGCAACGAGCTTGACGGAGTGGAATTTAATAGCCTTCGTGAAGGGCAGGAAGTGGAATTTGAGAAGGGTCAGGGACGTGATAATCGCCCCGCAGCAGTTAAGGTGAAGCTTGCAGGAACTGAGAATAGCCAAGCTGAGGTTGGCATTGAAGAAGAATCTGAAACAAGCAAAGAGGAACCCGAAGCCGGTATTGCAGAAGAACCTGAACAATAGATACTAAAAGGAGGTGAAACTATGCAGGGCTATTGTGTTAAGTGTCGGGCTAAGAAAGAGATGAAAGACGCAAAAAACATCACAATGAAGAACGGTAAACCAGCAACTCAGGGGGTGTGTCCTACATGTGGAACAAAGATGTTTAGAATTGGTAAAGCATAACCCTGGTTATGAATAAAGCGATAGTATTCAGGCTGGATATTCTTCTTTAAGGAATACCCAGCCTTTTTATTACACAATCCGATGAACGTGTGACATTGCACTAAAAGATGAACTGTGAAATTAGTCTGGATGGATAGATTCACAAAATGAGTAGACCCTGCCTCTTTCTCTGAAACAATGCTCGATTTTATTAGTTAGGTTTATTGTGCTAGCATTCAGAAAAATTACTTGATAATAACGGCAGGTATAAAAGGAGTTGCTTATGAGCATAGTAAAAACTGATAAAGGTTACGTTTCCGGTACGATAATCGGGGAACTGGGAAAAGAAGTAAGCGTTTACCGGGGAATCCCCTTCGCTGCCCCTCCGGTGGGGAATCTCCGCTGGAAACCTCCCCAGCCTGCCGAACTGTGGGACGGAATTCGCGAATGCACGAAATTCAGTCTCATATCTCCCCAGCCTGTCATGGGCAACATGACCGGAGAGATGCCCCAAGGCGAAGACTGTCTGTATCTGAATGTGCTGACGCCAGCCCGTGAACCGGATGAAAAACTGCCCGTCCTGGTCTGGATGCACGGCGGTGGCTATTCCATGGGAAGCGGGAACGATAAAATATGGAATTACCATCGGCTGCCGCAGAAATGCGTCCTTGTTACTCTGAACCATCGACTCGGTCCCATCGGTCTGTTGTCGCATCCGGCACTTTCTAAAGAATCAAAAAAAAGGATTTCCGGCAACTACCTGTTCCTCGACCTGATAGCGTCGCTGGAATGGATACAGAAGAACATTGCTGCCTTCGGCGGCAATCCGGACAATGTAACAATTTTCGGTGAGTCCGGTGGCGGCGCCAAAGTATCCATCATGATGGCGTCACCACTTGCCAAAGGCCTGTTCCATCAGGCAATTTGTGAAAGCGGTACAGCCACGGCGATACTGCAGGGGATGAAACTGGCCGATAACGAAGCGAACGGTGAGAAACTGTTTAAAAAATTGGGCATAACCTCGGGGAAGAATGCACTCGAAGAAGCCAGAAAGATACCGTTCGAAAAGATACTGGAAGCAGCAGCTGAAATGGAGGCTCCGCGAAAACCCGGGGCACCGCCTGCTCCTCTCTGGGATGCAGCAGTCGACGGTCGGGTGATTCCGGTAAGCCCGACTGAAAGCTTTTTATCGGGTTCTATCAACGTTGTCCCGCTCATCGTATCGGCGAATCTGGGAGAACTTGTCGGCCCTGGAATGCTGGTCATGCCCTTTATAATACCGGCGTATGTCGATATGCTGAAAGCTGTCATAAAGAAAGGCTGTGCCGGATACGCCTGTATCTTCGACCAGGTACCTACCGGCTGGAAGAAAGAAGGATGCAACTCTGTCCACTCGATTGAGCTGCCGTATGTGTTCGGGGACTGGGATGATTCAACTGGCTGGTGGAAATCGGTCGGTATGATTGCGCAGTCATCCGGCGCGAAAACGATGAATCCGGGTCTCACCGAACATGACAGGACCGTCTCCGAAGCCATGATGAATTTATGGTCAAGTTTCGCCGGAACAGGGAAACCAAAAGCTGAGGGGGTTCCGGACTGGCCGGAATACTCATCAAAATCAGACGAGTACCTGTATATCGGAGAAAAACTTGAAATAAAATCCGGATTTTCGCATGTAGCTCAACAAAAACCGGAAAGTAAGAATAAATAAAAAGGCTTCGGTAAAACCCAGATCTTTTTACCACTATATTAGTGGAGTTCGATTCTATTCGACCTTCACCGCTAATATGTTCGATTTCACATTCTGACGGAAAGTTACTCAACATTCCTGACAATTGTTGGATCCATTCGGCAACTACTCATTATTACTCATGAAGGAAAGAACAATTCTATCGTCTCCCGTATGGTTTCGACTTCAAAAGCAAGTCCCAAACCAGCAAAACTTGGTATGACTGTAGCCCCAAGCTGGACAGGAGCGTATTTCGTCTCAGCAACGATTCTCGGAATTGTTAATAAAAAGGTCCGCTGAATTCCATGCTTGGAGCCTAGGCATAATAATTTCTTTGAAAAAAGGAACGTTTATTGGTGGATTCATTTTCAATAGACTATACATATAGTCTACTGAAGAGTACGTTTATGATGGAAGATTTTAATGCTACGACACTAACTACTTAGTCTGAGGGATTTCCTGTACCTTTTAATAACCACTCTTCGGTTACCTTCAGTGCCTTAGCGAGAGCAATGACTTCCATATCTGACACCGGCCGTTGTCCGTTCTCAATCTTTGATAACCCAGATTGATCTATGTTCATATCCAGTAACTGCAAACGAGCTATTAAGTCCGATTGCATAATTGGGGGCTCAGCAGCTTTACGTGCTTGTCGAACACGAATTCCTACTATATTCCTCTTCTCCACAAGCAGAATAATAGAGTATATGCTCCTTGATAATATTCCCGTAGAGAATATTTTGTTGTATAATTAGCTTAGTACCGAGCTGTGGTGCAGGGTCCTACGGAATAAAAGACGCTTGCATCTGAAGGTGAAAAAATGACTACGAAAAACATTGAGCTTTGGCTTAGTTATCTACAAAACACGGTGAACTTTGAATTAGCATTTGAACAAGTCTTCGAAAGAATACTCCACGGTAACGGCAATGGCCTGATTATTCTTCAGGGACCTTCAAAGATAGCAAATAAATCGTATTTCTTGAATATAGTTAATGTATTCCAGAAGGGGGTACCTTCCAGCATAAGAGGATATTTCTCATCTAATGATTCACGCCTATTGGATGAAATCAATGCAAGTGACTATCAGTGTGTGAAGATTAATAACGATTGCCCACCTCAAATATCTAAAACATACGGTACTGTATATAGAGTCCCGTTATATTTAGCTTTGCCTTTCTCATTGACATCAGCATCTCAAATGAGAGGATTGAAGAAAGGGAAAAAGACGGTTATTCTATGTGACGACTTACATGAGTTCATTCCCCATAATAAGGAATCAAATATGACTTTCCTTAAACAACTGGCAGTGTTACTCTGCGACCAAAAGGATCTTACATTTTTAGCTGCTTATCAGACTAATAGCTACAACAATGAGGGATTGGAGAACACAGATCTTTCGATATACAGTCTTCCGATCGGTTATGATTAGGTGATTATATCCTAATAATCTAATACATCATACCCCGATACAGGGAGAGTTGGGAGACTATGGCCATAGTCTATTTGGAAGGCGTATTTTAAAGAGACCATTTCTAGTCTCACTGATAAATGAGAAACATTGACCGCACATCATGCACCATCAATCTTTTTCTTCAATTCCGCGTCTGCCAGCTTAACTAGCTGTTTAATATGCCCATTTTCCGAATTCCAGCACTCGGCGTGCCCCCAGCAGTGTTCTTTAACACCCTTCTGGACGATATAATCGGTCCACTCGGTAATAGGCTTTCCGCACACATCGCATGGCAAGTCGAGAAACACTTTTAGTGACCGCAAAGCCTCGTTCTCCTCCAGAACGAGTTGTAACCGATGGATATTCTGTACTTGCTCTTCCGATACCATAGCTTTGAGAAACGAGTCATCCTCGGTAAGATTGTAACTCAAGTAGCAGGCCGGGCATTGGTATGACGTTTTAAACGATTCTTTATGTGGCTCCCTATTTACAATGAACCTTGCCCCACAGTTATCGCAGCGATAACACTTAAGGAAGTCACCCATTACTTTATGGATAAACGTAGTCCTTAGCTCTTCGACATTTTTTAATGCCTGCCACCCTTCACCTTGCTGGAGTTTTTGAAATGTCGCAATCAGAGATTCCAGCGAATCCTGTACCGAAGGAGAGCCGGCAATCATTGCCATGAAGCCCTCAAAAAGGTCGTATTGAGACTGGTGCTTTTCCACCTTTTTTAATATCGACTGCAACTGGTTCTGCTTATATTGAACCTTACCGTTAATTACTTTAAGTTCGCTCGATGCTTTACTTCTCTCGAGTTTCAGTTTAGTGATGCTCTGCTCCAGTTGTTCTTTCTGCCCCTCCAAGATAACCTTCTCTTTCTGCATTGATTCGAGAGCTTTATCGAGCGATCCGAATTCATCCAGAACTTTGTTATTCTTTGCCCCGTCATACTTCGCCGTTTTCATTACCTACCCCCTCTGCCAGTTTTACCAGTGTTGGAATATCCAGCCCCTTCTTATCCAGGTCAGCCTTGAGCTTGGCTACCTCTTTGACCTCGCTCTCTGTTACTTGCGCCTCCTTCTTTATATTCGCAAATTCCTGCCAGATCTCGGCTTTAAGGTTTTCGGTTTCTTCCTTAATCTGTGTTATATATTCCTCAAGGTTCGCCAGTTCCTCTTTTCTCTCAGCCAGGTTACTATTGACGGAGTCGAGCTCAGTGTTGCTGTTCTCTATTTCTTTCTCCAGAACCGGTAACTGGGAGGTCATTTTTTGAAATCCGGAGACTGCCTCTTCATAGCTAATATTACTGTCAGATTCAATCTTGGACAGCTTGAGGGCGGCATTAATGAAACCAGGGTCGTCCACTTCTTTACAGACCTTTACCAGGGTCATATGGTGCGCAGGACTTATCCCGAGCTTCATAAATGTTTTTTCTATCTTGATTCCTTCTTTCGCTTCGTCCACCGTCAATTTAGCCTTATGTAATTCGACGGACAGGCTTCTCAGGGCATCTACTTCGTTAAACACGTAGAACTCCTTTCCGGCTGCGATCAATCCGATTTCGCCGGCTCTTTCCTTGAATCTGGTGGCATAATTAGAAATGCTGCTCTGGTCTACTCCCGACTTTTTAGCTATCTTTGTTTGTGGTAAACCGCTGAAGTAGTACCCTAATATCTTGGCCACTTTCTGCGGTGATAACTTAACGGTCATTATATTTGAAAATCCTTATTAAAGCGGTTATTTTCTTTTTCGAGAAAATTTCCTCATTTTGATAAAAAGTTATCGATACCTTGATTTTCTACGCCCTCTATATACCGACACGTCCCGTATACTTTTACCGGTACCTTCATATACGACATACACTTCATTTTCATCATACACTTCATATACTTCATAGAAATATCAGCTTTTTTGGCGGGTAAACTTCCTTTAGTTTCTTCAATTCTATATTGACGTTCGTCCCAGGAGCAGGCTGTTTCAGGTTCATAATTAACGGGCGTTTTTCACTAACGACATTGTCCGAGCGCCCCTGACATACATAGTAGCGATGTTACCAATAATGTTCCCTGATAGTAATTGACATATAGCAGTATGTATGCTACTCTACTATAACACATTTGTCAACTTTTAAGGAGGAGAAGCAGTGAAAGAGATACCGTTCAGCATCCCCGTGTCCGGAGTGGTCCGAATCGATGAAGACTCAATCGTTATCATCGTCAACAATACCGAGACCAATATTTCCCTGTCTCCCGTCCCCCCAAGCAGTAAACGGCTCTTCCGGGAGCAGGGTAAGACGATGTTCGACCTCGTACTCGAGGCAGCCCGTAGAGTTGTCAGAAATAAAGGAGTCAACCGATTTTCACCACCAGAGCTCTACAAGGAAGCATTGAAAAGCTATCCGGACCTCAAGAAGAACAGCTTTATGGCCCGCGTCATCGCCTGTACACCCAATCACAGGTCCTACAAGCATCATGCTTCGCAGAGAGACTACCTGTCCTACCTTGGGCCTGGGGTTTATTCACTCAACGACCAGTACAAGGAAAGACGGCCTTCATCTACGAAAATAGCAGTTAAAAATATAATCAATTCAAAGGGAGAAACGGTATAAACGGGGAGGATATTATGGATAACAAAAACACCAGGCAGCTTAGGGTTGCTCCTTATAGCAGGGTTTCCTCGCAGGAGCAGGTTGATGAAGGAGTGTCAATCGATGCTCAGATAGCTGCCCTGAGAGCCAACGCCAAGATCCAGGGCTGGGAGATCGTCGACGAATACGCAGACGGCGGTTTCAGTGGTGGCACAGGTGACCGACCGGCCTTGAAAAGACTTCTCACCGACGCGAAGAAGAAGAGGTTCGATGCTATCGTAACGTGCAAATTGGATCGTTTTTTCAGAAATCTCCGGCTTCTTCTAAACCTCCTCAACGATCTGGAGCAACTTGGAATTAAGTTTGTATCTATACAGGAAGGGCTGGACACTTCCACTCCGCACGGTCGGTTTTCCATTTAACTGATGGGGGTCATTGCCGAGTTTGAGCGAGGCCGGATCGGCGAGAGGGTGCGGGACAGCCGCCGTTACCTTGTTAGCGAGGGGAAGTGGCCTGGTGGAAAGACGTTATACGGCTACCGGTGGCTAGCGGATGAGAAGAAATGGGAGGTGGTCGAGGAAGAAGCGGAAACCGTCCGTAGAATCTACAAGCTGTACCTTGACCAGAAGAAAGGAATGATTGCTATAGCCAAAATACTGAACGATGATGGCTCACACACCCGTAATGGCAACCTGTGGACGACAAATACGATACGCACTGTGCTTATCCATTCAGCCTACAAGTGAGAGCATCCGATGGGCATACCGGTACCTGCCATCATCGATGAGAATACGTGGCAGCTCGCCCAGAAGAAAAGGGAGAATGCCCGGACCCTGATTACCGATCCCAAGGGCTGGTTACTCCAGGGCATGTGCTATTGCGGTAAATGCGGCCATATCTTAAAATGCGTTCATAAGAGACATCAAGACCAAAAATATTACGCCTGCCGGGGCCGGATACAACCACGTATCGCGCAGGATGGTGATGGGCGCTGCGACCTGCCGTTTATGAGGGCTGACTGGCTTGAATGGGGAGTATGGGAAAAAGTCAAAGAGGTGCTTAACGACTCCGGTAAACTGGCCGAATGCGTTAATAAAGCCCTTATTGAGTTGGAAGAACGTAAGGCACAATTTGGAGTTGAGATACTTGATGTCGACGGCAAGCTTGAAACACTCAGGGCTAAGATGGAGCGCCTGGGAATGGCATTTGCCGACGGAGCCATGACGGAGAGTGCCTATAAGTCGAAGCTTAAGTAGTTGAAGAAACAGGAGGCATCCCTTGTCAAATGCCGCCATAACATAGACCCCCTGGAGTTGACCGAACTGGCCGAACTCGAAGGACGTATTGCCATGATACAAAATGCCTTGAGTCAAGGTAATCTCGACGTTAATGAATTCGGAATATTCGGCTTACAAGGAGAAGAATATATTCCTACCGGGTTAAACGCCTAGCGGGAGAGTGATGGTGAGTTGGCGATCGGGAAAGTAACGGGGAAGGATTACTTCCGTCTTGAAGGCACCAACAAGTATATGAGGGCTATCCTGTAGTTATTCGGTATCAAAGTGATAGTGTATCCAGACCGTGTCGAAATAAAGGGAACTATTCCGCAACAGGTCTTGTATAAGGGAGAAGTACCTGAGCCGGAATCTGCGCTGTTTATTAGTTCGGCTTCCCCTTTGAAAGGGGAAGGGGGAAGTGCTATTATATGAGAGGGCTTACGTCCTCTCATGCTCCCCCAGTTTATTCGAGGCTCCGCCTCTTCTAAACGTCCGCCTACCCGGAAACGCCCCTATCATCCACATCAAACGATACCTGCCACTTCCCACCTGAAACTTCGACCGCTTGCCGTTGAGGTACTTATAAGACGGTTTTATATCTTCAATGCAAAATTGCAATCCATATTGTTAAGCCTTTTTTAAAGTCTCCCCCCCTTTCCTTAACAAGGGAGTTGTATCATAAGTGATATTTTTAAGCCTTTTTGTCATTCCCACGTAAGTGGGAATCTAGAAATCGTGCCTGATTATACTAACATGGATTCCCGTCCGCCACGGCGGACGGGAATGACGACTTTTGGTACAAGCCCCTTAACAAGGAGAGGGGGATTAAGGCCTGCCCGCTCCGCCTTAGGCGGAAGACTTCAGCAGGCGGGGAGTGAGTACTTCATTCAACCAAAACCGAATGGAACCGATAAAGAGGGTGTTTATCGGTCTGATTATACCTGTGTTATAATTCGTATGTATGAAAATCCTGGGTGTAGAGACCTCATGCGATGAGACGGCCGCAGCGGTGGTGGAGGACGGTACAAGAACACTCTCCAATCAGGTAGCCTCACAGGTGGAAATCCACGCCCGTTACGGCGGCATCGTTCCCGAGGTAGCTTCACGCCAGCATATTCTGGCGATTATTCCGGTCATCAAACAGGCAGTAGCCGACGCCGGAGTAACCTGGAATGATATCGACGGCATCGCCGTCACCAGAGGTCCCGGTCTCGCCGGCTCCCTGCTGATAGGGGTTAATACCGCCAAGGCTATCTCCATGGCACATCGCATACCGATAACCGGTGTCAATCACCTCGAAGGTCATATCTACGCCAACTGGCTGGACCGGAACGGCTCCGACCCGGCACCCGCCTTTCCCCTACTTTCCCTCATCGTCTCCGGAGGCCACACCGACCTAGTGCTGATGAAAGGTCACGGTGATTACGTCCTGCTGGGGCGGACCCGTGACGACGCCGCCGGTGAAGCCTTCGATAAAGCCGCCCGGATACTGGACCTGGGCTACCCCGGCGGTCCGGCAATCCAGCAGGCGTCGGAGTCGGGCACTGCCTCCGTACAGCTCCCCCGAGCCTGGCTTAAAGGCACCAACGACTTCAGTTTCAGCGGCATAAAGACCGCCCTGCTGCGCCTGGTTGAGGGTGGAAAGATACAGAATAAAGCGGATGCCGCCGCCAGCTTTCAGGAAGCGGTGGTCGAAGTCCTGGTTACCAAGACGATAGCTGCCGCCAGAGAGTACGGGGTCAAACAGGTTATCCTGGCGGGAGGAGTGGCGGCAAACAGGCTGCTCCGCGAGCGGCTGGTGAAAGATTCTCCCCTTCCCGTCTCCATCCCCGATTTTGAGCTATGTACGGATAACGCCGCCATGATTGCCGCCTGCGGTTATTTCCGCTTCAGGGCCGGCCGCACGGACGGTCTGGCTCTGGACGTGGTTCCCGGACTCAAACTTGCCTAACCCGCACCCGCCGCACTTACCCTGGGTACACAGGCTGTTGTAGATATGAATCAATCCCTGCTGCCGTACCGCCGAGTTCACCATGCTCCGGGTCAGTCCCAGCTGTCCGGTCATGTGCCTTTCTATTGAGTTCACTCCCAGACGGCGATAGGAGCGGTAAAGGCATAAAGCTTTTTCACCTATCTCCGGCCGGCCGGTAACCCGGCCGAAAGCAAAGACAAACGGCAGGACTACATTCACCACTATATCAGCCGCCCGTTCTTTACCGAGGAGAGCCCGTCTTCTAATTCTGCCGCAATAGCGAGGACAGCACTCTTCGTAGTCATGCTCCGTTACCAGCAGACCTCTTTCCAGTTCTCGGCAACCCGCCCCGGCGGGCAGGTCCTCCACCAGACCGATTAACCCGCCGAGCAATCCTTCGTCCCGGTACCTGAGGAGTAGATAGCTCATAGCCATCAACCGGCAGGACGGAGAGTTACCCGGTCTTATTTTAAAAAGGTGCCAGCTATCCGGGGACATTACCCGGGTTCGGGGCGACGAAACCCACAAGCTTTCGAGCCTTTCCGTCCATCTACTGTCCAGCCCGGGTACCCGGTAACTGTCACGGTACTGCCCGGACAAAAACCCCGCCGTTCCCAGCAGCAACGCCTGCCGAATGGCAAGGTATTCGTTCTCTGGAGTATTCAATCCGGTCCCGGCTTCGAGGACCTTCAGCGGTACCCGGCGGGCTAACTCTAGCAGAGCGAGTTTGTTTCCGGAGTAGCCCAGCGCACCCATTATCCCGCGGTAAAGCGACTGGTCCGCTCCTGTTTCGAGTATTTCGCTTTGAAACCTGCCTGCCTTAATAAAAAACCGTCTCTCTCCCGCCTTATCCAGTACTTCCGACACAAACCTTATGCCATGACGCCGTACACATCCGAAACAGGGAGTACCGGACGCCGCCGGATAAGATTCCAAATCGGTCAGCCAGCCTGCAGGCAGATTAACACATTCAGGAATGGCAAGGACGGGCACCTCTGTTCCATTCTCAAGAATGGTTGCGGTTCTGGAGTTATGTATCATCACGACGTGCAGGACAACACTGTTGTATGTCTTATCCAGATGGTGATGGTGATTTCTCCAGTCACCCGACCGGACATGGATTTCCACGTCTCCCTTTAACAGCTTCCCGCCGATTTCGATAACCGCGTCTCTGAAGTCCGCTCCCTGCCCATTGTTGATTCTGCCCGGGTATATTATTTTTACCGGCTGACCATCTTCCGTAGCCAGTCTTTCCTTCTCCAGCAGCTGGTACCGCCAGATTTTCACCAGCGTGTTCTCGGATAATTTTTCCATTGGCACGCCTGTCCAGATATCACCTCACGTATAATATAAAGGGAATATCCTGTATATTTTTTATGTCACACCATCCTGACATAACTCATGTGAGGAATGATAAACACTCCGCATTCTATCTCACATTATTACCAGAGGTAAACCGGTCACAACCTGTATGATACACGGAAACGTGTATCATACAGTACAATATACCTTACTTTTTTATTTCATACCCGGATACTGTTTCAGGAAGTACTGGAGCTACCGGTTGAGTTCTCTGTTGCCGGTAAGTCTGCTTTGTATTCGAAGCTGGCCTGTTCCGCGACTATAGAGAGAAGAGTGGAAGAAGCTCCTCTCGGTTTATAAAGCCCCAGTTCCCACTCGCTGATAGTCTGCTGTCTTGTACCCAGCCTGTCCGCCATCTCTCTCTGGGTCAAGCCCATATGCCGCCTCAGGGCTTTGATATCTTCACTGTTCCACTTTTTCCGTTTCGCCTGGTAGTGTCCTGCCATAGACCGATTTTACACGTTTTAGTGTAAACTGTCAACGAATCTTGCGCTTTGCTCTGTTTGCATCTGGTTGTTATTACCTCTCTCCCTTTCACTCAAAATAGTTATTCTATATACTAAATCATGGTATTGAGTGAGAGGGGGATAAAGGCCTGCGCTTTTCTGTATTTACCATGTGTAGAGGTTGGCATTGAATCAAACCATTAATCAAAAGGACAATGGATTATCCTATCTTCGTATTGACAGTTAGTCGGGCTACCCTTATCATTATGTAAGAAACGTAATTACTTACAGGAAGATAATCGAACGGCAGGCAGATAAATGAGACTTCTTAAAATACTGATATTGTTTGCGGCAGCATTTGTCCTTGCCACAGCAACAGCTATTACAGCTACTCCGGCATATGCTACCAGTGAAAGCATTGCACTCAGTATAAGTACAGGCGCTGTCGGGGAGGAAATCACCGTCACCGGCAGCGGTTTCGACCCCACAAACCAGTATGTAAACATTATCTTCGGTAGAAATCCCGGCAGCCTGATCGATTATACTACCGACATCTATGAAATCGTTAAAGTCGAGCCTCTTAATGCCGACGGTACATTCAGCACTACGTTTGCAGTCCCGGCTATGCTCGGCGGAGGTTCCACCTACGACACGGTTATTCAGGGAACCTACTATGTTTTCATAACCTACCACATCCCCCCGGACACAAACACCCTCACCGTACTCCAGATAACCCCGTTCGAAGTACTCGGTGGTAAGGCCACCATTACTCCCGGCAGCGGACCGGCGGGTACCGAGGTCACGCTCAAGGGTGAAGAATTCGGAAGCAATGAAGAGCTTCTCGTAATATTCGATGACATTGGCATAGGAATACTGGAAGGGGACAGGCAAACCAATAGCAGCGGGGCATTCAGTAATACAAAAATCATTATACCGGCGAGTACTGCCGGAGAGCATACCATAACCGTCAGCGGAAAAACCTCCGGGCATAAGGCCGGAGCTAAATTCACCGTAGAGCCGCATGTAACAATTGTGCCGTCACAGGGTGCGGTCAGCAGCACGATAACTACCAGCTGCACCGGATTCGGAGGCGGTGTAGAAATAACGGTTTTTTATAACGACGTGACCAAAAGTACGGGAATAACCGAAAGCAACGGAAGTTACGTATTCAGTCTACCCCCGTCATCCATGCAGGAAGGCAGCTATGTAGTAAAAGCGGTTGATTCACTCGGCAACGAAAGCCAGGTGAACTATAAAATATTCGACGCCGTCGTCAGTGTCGAACCCACTTCGGGCAGTCCCGGCTGGGAAGTCGAAGTCAGCGGCAACGGTTTTAGACCCAACAGGACGATTACCATCACCTTCGGTGGTTACGGTGTATCCCCCGATACAGAAACCGATGGAAACGGTGATTTCAGCGCTATATTTACCGTACCGCTGGGGACGATAAGAGTCTTTGAAATATCGATCACCGACGGTAATAGTACCAAGAAGGTCGATTTCGAGGTCCTCACCAGCGGCGATATTTATCCAATTACAAACAAATCCGTACCCGGATATGTAGGCACGGAAATAACCGTTAGCGGCTCGGACTTTATAGCCGGCAGGACGGCGAGCATTACCTACAGCGGCACTCAGGTCACCACCACGACCGTCAACAGCGACGGCACATTCTCAGCCACGTTTCTCGCGCCGTCCAGCAGCAACGGCGTACATACCATCGTTGCCAGCGACGGTACCAATACAAAACCGTACGCTTTCGTTATGGAAGCAATCGCCCCGCCAAAGCCGTTATCACTACTACCGGAACCGGGCGCCAAAGCCAAAGCTGAAGCGTATTTCGATTGGGAAGACGTGGTCGACCCCAGCGGCGTCACCTATACCGTCCAGATTGCGACCAGCGAGTCATTCTCGCAGGATACGATGGTGCTGGAAGAGACGGGTATCGAGCTGTCCGAATATACCGTCCCCAGGAACGACAGGCTGAACTCGGTCAGCCAGGATGCTCCCTATTACTGGCGCGTTAAGGCGGTAGATAGGGCTCTTAACGATGGTGAATGGTCGGATACCGGGACGTTTCACGTCGGTTTCGGTATGAGCTTCCCCCAGTCCGGTATATATATAATAATCGTGGCGGCAGCCCTGATACTGGCTACATTCACTTTCTGGCTGGGTAGAAAGACCGCCTATTACTAACACACGGCTTTATGCATATGTCATTCTGAGTATTATGACCTACCCGCCGAAGCTATCCGAAATTGTCATTCCGTGCTTGACACGGAATCCAGACTAATCCGCCAAAAGTGGATGCTGGATTCCCGCCCGCCTGAGGTGGACTCAGAATGACTTTTAAGGTAAAGCCCTAGTCTTGCTACGTGCTGGCACTGAGCATACGGATAATTCTGGTCTTCGCTGTTATCACGTCCAGGTCGTCCACCTTTTTTACCGCCGCCTGCAGGTCTCCTTCTTTAGCCAGATAGGTTGTCATCACCACCGGCACGGAACCTTTCGAAGCGGACTCTTTCTGGATAACGGCGGCGATGTTGATATCGTGCTTCCAGAAAATATCTGTTATCTTTGCCAGAACTCCCGGCTGGTCGACAACGCTGAATCTCAGGTAAAACCGTCTTTGAACATCCCCGGGCAGACCCAGGCTGAAAGCTTCCGCTGAACCGGGTATCGGTATTGCTCTGCCTTCGGCTATATCCAGCAGGTCTTTTATTATCGCATCCGCCGTGGGATACGGTCCTGCCCCCGGATTCACCAGACCGGATATGACCCCGTATTCGTCTTCGAGTTCGGTACCGTTATATGCTCCCTGGAGGGAGCCGAGTAATGAAATCCTGGGGACCAGCGCCGGATGCACCGCGACATTAAAAACCTCGTTATCGTGTTCGATTATTCCGACCAGTTTAACCGCATATCCGAGTTCATCGGCGTACATGATATCCTGCAGGTTGACTTCCGTGATTCCCTCAACGGGGAAGGGTCCCGCATGACGGTAAGAGTTGGTAATCAGACCGAGGAGTATGCGTATCTTGTTCTCGGTATCGTAACCCTGTATATCATCGGTCGGGTCCGGTTCGGCAAAACCCTCTTCCTGAGCGCCCTTCAAAGCCTCCTCGAACCCTTTTCCCTCTCCCGTCATTCTGGAGAGTATATAGTTGCAGGTTCCGTTCAAAATGGCATAAATCCTCCTGTATTTCTTGGCTTCCGAGCCTACAAGCCCCAGCTCGTGAATGAAGGAATGAGCGCCGACGAAGCTTGCCCTGATGCCGATACTCCTGCCCAGCTCCAGAACCAGCTTAAAGATGGTCTCGCCTTCTTTTGCCAGCAGCTTTTTATTGGCGGTAACAACATTCTTGCCCTTCCTGAGGGCTTCCATCTGTATGGTCTTTGCCGGCTCGATACCGCCGATTAACTCGATGACGATATTGATTCCCGGGTCATCGACAACCTGGTGCCAGTCCCTGGTAAGCATATCCTGCGGCAGCTTGATTCCCCGGTCGGTCTCGAGGTCAATGTCACAGACCTTCACCAGCTCCAGACCCGGAATCCCCTTCTGGTAAAGCAGCTCCACCACGCCGGTGCCGATATTGCCCCAGCCTATAACCGCTACCTTCTTTTTTTCAGCCATAAACGCGCTCCCTGCAGATACATTCTGGATAGCCAATATTATAGCGTAAGGGGAAGGGGTGTCAAACGATACTTTACCGAAAGAATAATCAGTATCATTGTAATTCCTACGGATAAAAAACCGGGTAAATACTTGACGGCACAGGTGTTTACTACTACAATGCCCTATATTATAACCAATTTTTCCTGATCTATCTTCACTACTTGATATATACACACATTCAATGAGGGGTACTAAATGGATACGGCAGCCGGAATAGTAATAACCGTTGTTGGTGTTATATATACAATTGGACTTATATTTACCTTACGTAAAATCCTTATTGATAAAAGAAGAGGGAATAAAGCGGATAGAAGATTGATAGCTTTAGCAATCTCAGGAGGTGTCGTCTTATTCCTGCTAATACTATCGTTAGTATTAGCACATAATTAGATATATACGAATAGTGACTATTTTCCCCTGGCTCCTCTCGGAGTGTAGCGGCCTGCGGCTTCGACGAGCAGCGCCAGGCTCATCAGGAAGTCGTCGTGCCCCTGTGACGGGTCGACGTAGAAGTTCATCGTCTGATTGGGACGGTACTGGATTTTCGCCCTCTCCATCTCCAGCCAGAATTCTTGATACTCTTCGGAGCCGTCGCCGGCGTACATCTTCAGCCTGCCGGAGTTGACCGCCGCCAGGAGGTTGAAACCAAGCCCGGACTTCGAGTGAGAGGTAAAGGAGAAAGGAATGACCGGAGAGCCTATTGCCTGCTTTAGAAATGAGCTTACCGGTTGACCAACTCCGGTGGAATCGACAACCACGCGGCGGCAGCGCCAGACATTCTTCAGCAAATCAACCAGTTGCCCGTACAATGCGGTATGTTTTTTCCCCGTCCAGCGGTAGTGCTCGACCACCCTCACGACAGGTAGTTTCTGTATGGCGCCGCGCGCCGGAAAATCAAGCTCGCCGATGGTTACCACCGTGGAGTCCTGCCGCGGTTTTACCGCTCTCAATATTTCATCTTCGCCTTCCTCTGCTTCTCCGGCGAGGTCTATACCGGCGACATAGACTTTCCCCTTCTCGGGGCGGGTGCTCCTATGATGCCTCCCCTGGAGCTGTGCCCTCTGCTGGGGAGACAGGAACCCTCCTCCGCCGTGAATCGGCATCAAGCGGTACTGGGTCAGAAACAACGGATGGTTTTCGCCGAGCCGCTCTTTCTCCCCTTCCACGTAGGCAAGATAGTCGGGATTGTACGTGGCGACTTTCTGCCAGTCGTAGCGGAAATGGCGTTTTATGCCGTCCTTTTTCTCCAGCTCCTGTCCGGTCTGTTTAACTTCCTCTAAAAGCGTGGAGTCATCCCAGGTAGTGCCGTAATGGACGGTTGTCACATTGGTCGTCGCTCCCATGGGTTTGAACTCCTTGGTATATTTCTCCTTGCTGACATCCTGTGACTCATCCACCTCAAGCATTATGTGGGCGGTGTGCCCCACCACACTGGCGGACTTATCGGCAGAAAGGAAAATAGCCCTGGCATTCCCGAGCCTGACGATATATCCCCGCTCGGATGTCCAGATGCCGCTGAATCCGGCATCGTTCAGCCTGTCTTTCAGTCTGGTCATAGAGATGACGGTCTGCGGCCTGAAGGTTGGCGAACACTTCATCAGGTTTTGCGGTTCCGCCATATAGAGTGTCAGGAGCAATAGCTCGAGCTGAGCCGATAGCTCGTTTTTACCTCCCTGCCTAGCTATCTCGACACAAAAAGTCAACCCCTTTCTGCCAAATACGCTGTCCAGTACTGCCACGGCAACTTCCCTCTGGTAGGGACGCAGCCTGTTTAACCGGGAGATATTATTAGAGCTCATTTCTCCGGTATGACCTCATTATGCTTTATTCAGGTTTATCCCTTTTATTTTCCGAGATTGGCGCCAATGCCGATTCCTAGAGGGAGGGCAACATCTCGAAGAACATTGCTTATCGCTTCTTTCAGCCCTTTCCTGTCTTCTTTGCTGATGTTGTATCGGGTCCTGACCAGCCTTTCCAGAGTATTCGTAGCCTGCATAATGAGCTTGATATTCTCCGGGTCACGCTCGAGTAATGACATTATCTTAACTCTGAGCAGGGCGATTTCTTCATCGATACCTTCGACACGGGTAGCTTTATCGAAGTTCATCTGCTCTGTCTCATCTAGCACCTTGGAGTAAAAACCGTGTTTTCTGGCGTTCTGATTACCCTTGGGAGCGCCTCTTTTTCGATTCTGATTTTCCTGCGTCATTCCTTCCAATCCTCCTGTATATGGAGGTAATATTACCTACTAAATACACCACAATATTAGCACATTAGTTCTATTTTGCCCACATTGTTTTGTCGCTTTCTTAAACTATCGCACTTTTTAGTTACTAAAGAGAGTCCTTTGTTTTTACCGCATTAATATACTCACCCCCCGCCTGCCGAAGTCCGCCTAAGGCGGACGGCGGGCAGGCCTTACCCTTCAGGGTGAACCCTCAGGATGAACCCCTCTCCAACCAGAACCATCCAGATGAAGTGAGAAGATCTCATGGTTGGAGAGGGGTGTTAGAAGTGAGAGGGGGCGGAGCCCCCTCTCACACATCTCTCCCCCTTTCACACTGAATTATCATCGTTTACAACATCGAGGAACTGTGTGAGAGGGGGATTAAGGGGGTGAGTACCGCAATCCACCATGTTCAATAGGACTAATACGGTTAACAATTGATATTAGTGGATAAGCAGTATAAAATAGGCTGAACCACCATGAGTGTTGCCAGAGAGCTTTACAGACTTCAGGAAGTAGACCAGGAGCTAGAGTCCGACGAGCAGACCTATAAACGGATTTCCAGCCAGATTGGTGAGAGTGAGGCAGTCACCACCGCCAGAAACAGACTCAACTCCGAACGCCAAAACCTCGAGGAGATAAGCCATCAGCAGCATACCGTTGAGTGGGAGATAGAGGATATATCCGCCAAACTAACTAAAGTTGAAGAGGAGCTGTACAGCGGCAGGACCACCAGCCCCAAGGAGTTAACCGGCCTGCAACAGGAAATAGACAGTCTTAAAGCCAAGCGGAGTAAACTTGAAGACCAGGTGCTCGAGTTAATGGAGAAAGTCGAGCTGTCAACGGCGAACGTTACCAGCCTTGACACCGAACTTAAGAGGCTTGAGGCGGAATGGGAGAACCAGCAGAAGGAAATGTCTGCCGAACTAAAAGAGCTCGAAGCCGCAATCTCCGGTCTCAAAAACCGGAGGGAGTCACTGGTGGCGGAAATCGACCCTCAGTTAATCGAAGTCTACAATGAGCTTAAAAAACAGCGCGGCACATCCGTGGCAAGGGTTGAACAGGGAATTTGCCGCGGCTGCCGGATATCATTGCCCGTCACCGAGCTTCAGCGGGTAAGAAGTGGCGAGCTGGTACGGTGTAGTAGCTGCGGGCGTATCCTTTTCCTGGCTTGATATTTTGAGTATTAAAAAAGTAGTAATTCACACCGACGGCATGGCTGAACCCAATCCAGGACCTGCGGCGATAGGCGCTGCCATCAAGGACGAAGACGGCAAGTCTGTTGCCCGCATTTCACGGGCTATCGGCAGGGCGACCAATAACCAGGCGGAGTACAGGGCTGTTATTGCCGCCCTGGAGAAGGCTATCGAGATTGGCGCTGATACCGTTGAAGTACTGGCAGACTCCGAGCTGGTTGTCCGGCAAATCAACGAAAAGTACCGGGTGAAAAACGCCGCTTTAAAACCACTCTATCAGCAGGTCAAGCTGCTTCAAAGCCAGTTTAAAGTTTTCTCCATCAGTCATATCCCGCGGCGTTTGAACAAAGAGGCAGACAGGCTGGCAAGTACAGCCCTGAAGTAATCCGCTTATTCTTTAACAAGAGTAATAATACCTATCATTGCTAAAAGGGCGAGACCAGCACCAAAGTAGAAAGGAGCTGACGAGCTGACAACGTCCCACAGCACACCGGCAATCACGCTGGCCGCCACAAGGCTCAAGCCAACAACACCATGGTACAGACCGTAAGCTGTTCCTCTCTTATCCGCAGGAGCTAAATCAGCCACAAAAGCCCTGGCTACTCCTTGGGCTATACCGTAATAAATCCCGTAACCGGCAAAAAGAATCCATATCTGCCATAAACTTGACGACACCGCAAATCCCATATAAACCAGAGCATAAATAAACCAGCCCATGATGAGAACTCGTCTTCTACCCAGCTTATCCGAAAGCATTCCCATCGGCACGGAAAAAACAGCCTCAGCGGCATTCCAGAAGACAAGCATCAGTACTACATGGAGAAGCGGCGCCCCCAAATCCTGCGCCCTGAGTATGACAAAGAAATCGCTTGAATTACCCAGGGTAAATAACACCGTGACACCAATAAATATCCAGAAGCGACTATCAAAACTACCCCTTATTCCGGATAGAGTCATCTTGCTTGAAGTACTAATAATCTCTGAGGGTTCTCTCTTTCTTTCATGAACAAAAACCTGCAGTACTATTACCGCCAGTACCGCCGGAAGGACACCACCCATTACTAGGTAACGGAAACACCCCTGGGTAAGTTCTATAGCACCGGTACCCTGAACAAGGTACACAATGACAGCAGCTATAACCAGTCCCAGGAAAGCTCCGGTGGTATCCATAGCTCGATGCACACCAAAACCCTTCCCCCTCTCAGCACTGGAAACGGAGTCGGCAACCAGGGCATCCCGTGCTGAAGTACGGACGCCCTTACCAATCCTCTCTGTAAATCTGACTGCCAGAACTGCGCCCCAGACATTAGCCAGTAATAGAAATGGTTTAGACACGGTAGAAATACTGTAACCCAGCACCGCCAGGAATTTACGCTTGCCTATCCTGTCGCTCAGCCAGCCGCTGAATATTCGGACAACAGAATCGATGCCCTCAGATAGTCCCCCGACAATCCCGACAACAGTGCCCGCTGCCCCCAGTACATTGGTTAAAAAGAGGGGGACAAGGGTAAAAATCATGTCGCTTGAGACATCGGTTAACAGGCTGGTCAACCCCATGAAGAACACGTTGGGGTGAAGTCCCCAGATTTTTCTCCGGCTGGTGTAGTTCAGTTCTTCCAAAGTTCAACCCTCCTTAATTCAACCCCTGATAACCCAAGCAACCCATCACTATACATATAAATCTGTTATATATCGCAGCATTACCACATTGTCAAGCAACAGTTGATTATTCAATCGCTTCACCTTTGAGTTTACAGGCAATATATCGATGTTAAGAAACGATGGAATAGCATGTTTAATATGTTTGGCTATTGACGATAGTCATTATGTATGCTATTATTTGGACAATTAACATAATCAATATGAATATTAAGTAATTATGTAGCCTGAGGAGGATTAGTTATGCCAACTTGGTTACTAGTAGTACTGATAGTTTTGCTTATTGCCCTTATCGCAGTGTTCTTTATAGCCAGACGGCGCTAACGTTTTCACTGTTAGTTTTACGCCTCTAATCTCATATAAGCAGTAAAATGTTGGTATCATAAATAGCTTGAAAAGAACTTCTGACCTTCACCGGTCAAAAGGTAGCTCTCTAGCCTGATTAGCTGGAGAGCTTTTTTATCCGGCTACGGATTATAGCCGCAAGCGGGCAGACGATTACTTGACACTCATATCACCAATCGCTAAAATAACCTTTGTGCTCTTTTATGCCGAGGTAGCTCAGGCGGTAGAGCAGCGGACTGAAAATCCGCGTGTCACCAGTTCGATTCTGGTCCTCGGCACCACAAACGAATAAGCATATTGTTAAGAGCGGAAGTAGTTCAGCGGTAGAACGCCTCCTTGCCAAGGAGGAGGTCGCGAGTTCGAACCTCGTCTTCCGCTCCACTTTTTTTTAGACTAATTTGCCTTGACCCTCTGTCTTTGCTAATATTTACCTGTGAGGATACGTGCCTTCGAACTGAATGAGCCACTGCCCGAACTCAGGGAGCCGCATGCCATTGCCATGCTGCGTCCCTGGGTGGACGTGGGCAGCGTGGGAACTCTGATATTATCCTGGCTCGAAGATAAACTCGGAGCAAAGGAGCTTGGCAAGCTAGCCAGACCGGGCGACTTCTTCGATTTCACCCGCCACCGGCCTACCAGTTACATCTCCGGAGGACGCCGGCGGGTAACCGTGCCCAATACCTATGTTACTTACAGCAAACAGGAGTCGGGCAACGACTTTATCTTTCTGCATCTGCTCGAGCCTCACCACCATGGAGAGATATATGTCGATTCGATACTACAGCTCATGGCAAGGTTTGGGGTCAAACGTTACTGCATCCTCGGTAGTATGCACGACTACGTTCCCCATACCAAGCCCCTGATAGTCACCGGCGAAGCCAGCGGAGAAGAGACACGCCGCCGGCTCGCCGAGAATGGAGTGGAGTCCATAGAATACCAGGGACCCACGTCGTATTGTTTCATGATATCGCAGCGCGCACCCGATATGGGGATGGAAACAATGAGCCTTATAGCCCATCTGCCGCAATACACCCAGATGGAGGAGGACTACAAAGGTACTATCAGGATTATGAATATAATCTCTTCCATATACGGTGTCCCGGTTAACGATGCGTACGTGGAAAAAGCAGAGCGGCAGCAGGAGCAGATTAACATAGCACTGGAGAATAACCCGCAGCTCAAGTCAATCGTGAAACAACTGGAGATTCACTACGAATCACGCAACGAGCAGCAGCAGGAAAAAGAGACTCCCAGGCTGTCGCCCGAGATAGAAAGATTCCTCGCCGAGATGGACAAGCGTTTCAGAGAAGGCTAAGCCTGACTAGATATCCAGTATCTGCGCCACTCTCTCCTTGTGATACTATATCCGTCTCTTGCCGGGGTATTATCAGCCAGCAACAAGCTATCTTTTGAAGGAACAGCCGTTTCCGTTCTTTTATTCCGGCTACCAGTTGGGATTCTAAAGATATTTAATCCGTTATTTATTCCCTGGGAAGTCCCAGCGCTCTCTGGGCGATTATGTTCCTTTTAATTTCCGAAGAGCCGGTCTTGATGGTATCCCCCCGCGAAAACAGAAAGCTTCGCTGCCAGATACCGTGTTCAACGGCGTGTTTCGAGTCCCTCACCAGTTGAGCGTACGGACCCTGAAGCTCCAGGGCGAATTCCTGGAGGCGCTGGCCCAGCTCCATCTGCATGATGCTGCTGATAGTACTCTCCATGCCCGGGGCTTCACCTTTAATCTGCCGGGAAAGGACACGAAATCCTATGTATTTTATAACGCTGGCTTCGATATAAAATCGGGCGAGCTTCTGCCGTACCAGAGGGCCTTTTGACAACGGCTGCCCGCCACTCTCCAATTTCCCTGCCAGCTCGATTAAGTCCGTCACAATACTCATCTGCCCGGTAGCTGAGCTTGCATTGGTCCGTTCGAAATCCAGAGTAGCCATAGCCACGTACCAGCCTCTATCCTTCTCCCCTACCATCAGACTCTTCGGTATACGTACATCATCGAGGAATGTCTCGGTAAACAGAGTACCTCCGGTCATATCTCTTATCGACCGGACAGTCACGCCGGGAGAATGCATATCGAGAAGGAAATAGGTCAGCCCTCTGTGTTTGGGAATATCGGGGTCGGAGTTTGTCCTCACCAGAAGGATAGCCCAGTCCGACCAGTCCCCCTCGGTTGTCCAAATCTTCTGACCGTTTATTATAAAGTCGCCTCCGTCTTCAACACCGCGCGCTTGAAGATTCGCCAGGTCGGAACCCGCCTCGGTCTCGGAGAAACACTGGCTCCAGATATCCTCGGCGCTGATAATCCTGGGGAGAAACCGCTTCTTCTGTTCCTCGGTGCCGTAAGCCATTATGGTAGGTCCCGCCCAGCCAAGACCGACGTCGTTTGTCGTCCCGGGAGCACGGTGTCTGGCAACTTCCTGATTGAAGACATACTGCTCCACGACCGTACCGCCGCGGCCGCCGTATTCTTCGGGCCAGGCTATACCGACAAAGCCGGCATCGAAAAGCTTTTGGTGCCACCACACCCTGAACCGGTTATACTCGTGCGAGTTGGTCTCCAGCCCGATGACATTCCGGTTCAACCACCATTCCGGGAGTTCCTTCATATGGTCATCGAGCCAGTCGCTGACCTCTTTCCTGAAGGCTTCTTCTTTCGGCGATAATCTAAAATCCATATCTCCGGCCCTTTTCCGAACCGTTCTATCCCGCTATTTTACCAGTTAATCAAACATCACGCACCTGTTTACCCAGCATTTCCGATATGTAGCCGTGATGTACCTTCACGATAATGGGGTCGAGGTAAGGAAGGAGGAGCATCTGCCGCTCTTCATCCATATAGCGGAAGCCGCACCTGTGAAGTCTCCGACAGTCCGGCGAGCCGCATTTACACTCCCAGACCTGCCCTCCGAAGTTGCACTGGCTGTATTCCAGGGTCAGCTCCTCGTCTTTCTCGATATCACGCATGGCGATGACGTATGAAACCCCATCGATGGTATAGAGGAACGTATTGGGGTCGCATGAATGGTTGGTATAGCAATAAGGCTTGTCGGTCAGCACCACTGTACCATCGGCATACCAGTGACAGTGATGGAGAAGTTCGCCTTTTTCAGGGTTCAGAGGACAGTCATCGGTAATTTCCCTGACGATTTTTACCCTGGATATAAGCGAATTTTTTGAAACAGGCTCGGTGGTAAAAACACCTTTACCGTGAATAGCAGAATTTCTGACTTCAAGAGACATAGGTCACCCCCAGTCTATTACGTATTATAATATGTGACCAGCGGATGTGATGACCTAATTTCTCATGTCGGAGCACCCCTTATATTTTGTTACTTTTAGCGGTCAGGCTCTTTTCTTTTTGTTTGATATATAGTCCACCAGCAGGTACTCTCCCAGCCTGTCCGGGCTGGTATAGAATACCCGTCCCTTATTCATGCGCGCCATTCGCTCGACGAAATCACCCTGGAACCTGCCCCCGAATCCTCCACGGAAACCCCGCTGGAAACCGCCGTGGAACGGGTCACCCTCGAGCATGAAGGTATTTATCACAATGCCTTTCTGAGTGCAGTACCTTACCTCTCTCATCGTCATCTGAATAGTACGGGGAGAGGGAGGTAACTGGAAGTAGAGACGCTCGCCCTCGAAATGCGCCGTGGGCTCTCCGTCCGAAATCAGCACTATCTGCTTATTGGTGCTTCTATCCCTATCCAGCAGCTTCCTGGCAAGATACAGTCCGTGCTGAAGGTTCGTATAAGGGTCGAACTCGTCCCAGGTCATATAGGTCAGTTCTTCCTTCTTTATCTTGCGGGCATAGCTGGAAAAACCTACTATGTACAGGCTGTCCTTGGGATACTGGCTCCTGATAAGCCCGTCCAGAGCAAGGGTCACCCTCTTGGCTGCCTCGAAGTTACCGCGCATCGGCATGGACAGGCTCAGGTCCAGCAATAAAACGGTGGCTGACCTGGTCACCTCTTCCGTCCTGTACACCTCAAAATCTTCGGTGCTCAGCTTCACGGGTAGTTCCCCCGGTTCACGGTAGATGGAATTCATGATTGTCTTCTGCAGGTGGAGTTGAAAGTCGTCTCCGAACTCATACGGTTTGGTCTCCTCGATTCTTTCTCCCCCGCTACCTCTCAGGTTGAGTTTATGTCCGCCGATACGGTCTTTCTTGAGCTGGGCGAATATGTCCTGTAAAGCCTTCTGGCCTATTTTTCTCATGCCGCGCGGGGTCAGCTCGTACCTTTTTCCATCCCAGCGTATATAGCCTGCTTCCTCCAATGCTTCCGTTATACCACGCAGCTGCTCCAGGTCCTGTACCGCATCGTCTCCCAGAAGCTCTCTTACCAGCTGCTCGTCCACCTTATCCAGGCTGTGGTTAAACCTGGAATCTCTGAACTGCGATTCCAGCTTGTCCATCTTCTGAAGCGTTTCCATCAGTTTCAGGGCTTCGTTGTATGATACCGACTCTTCACCGGAGAAGGGATACTGGTTCTGCAGCATATCACCGGGAAAGAGTCTCTCCAGATAAGCGCCCAATTTCGCCAGCTCGAACTGCGTCGTTTCGTCGAGCATCGACTGCAGTATGTTCTGTAGCTCAGCCCTGTCTTCAGGTGACAGGCTGTTCATTAAGGACTGCGCCTGGGCTATCTGATTTTGCAGGCGCTCAATCAACTCATCGAGGCTACGTGGAGGGTCGGGACCGAAAAAGTCGCCGAATTCATCCATAAACCCTTCGAAGTCCGGCTCCTCACCCTTCATCCTCTGTTCCAGCATCTGGTTCAGGGCTTCCACCATGTGCCTCATACGGGCAAGAGAATCGGCATCCAGGTTTTTCACCCGCTCTACGAGGTCACGACCATACGATTCCATGGCGTGCTTTTTCAGCATATCCATCAGTTCCTGGAACTGCTGTCTCGCTTCCTCGTCCATGAAATCGTATTCCGTCAGTTCCCTTATCTTGCCGCCTACATCCGGCGGTAAACCGTCCAGTTTCTCCAGGTTCTGCGCCGCCCTGTCTTCAAGTGTTTTCAGCAGCCTCTGCTGCATCTCGGGGTCAAGCTCTTCCGAGCCTTCTTCCGCTTTATTCCTGGCTTCGTCCAGCTTCCTCTGAATACCTTCCCGCTCAGTCTTCAGGATGTTATCCAGCTTTTCCCGTATATCACCCATCACGGAATCGAGATTATACTTATTGAGCTGCTCCTGTTTCTGACGGCGCAGCCTCTCTAGCATTTCCTGAATATTGGGCATCCGCCTTCCCTGGCTGTCCTTTAAACCCCTCTGTTGCAGAAGGCGCAGCGAATACGAGATGTCTCCGTAGGACATCAGGTTACGACCGAGCTCATCCATAAGCTCGTCTGCGTCAAGCTCGAATATATCCTGGCTTCCGTCCCATTCCGAATAACGATAAATACTCATATCACTGCCTGTATACGGTCTTGCCGCCGCTCCTGGATTTATTCAACCTTTTATTCAGGTGCAGTCCTTCGAGAATGAACTCGACGGCGGAGGCTATCACCTCCGGTTTTTCAGAATCGGCTACCACCCCCAGCACATCGGTGAAACCTATCATTTCCTTGATATTACCCATGTATGACCTGGCGCTCATCGTATTCGAGACTTCCACGCTGAAGCCGCCGATGAACTGGATAATAATATCCTCCAGTGCGTCAGCCCGGTAGTACCGATTGAAAACACTCAGTACCGCTTTCCTTATCAGGTCGTTAATCAGCTTCTCTTCAACTGTATCTTCAAAGCTCTCAAGCTCTATCTTGCCGCTGGTAGACGCCTGTATGAAAGGAAGGTCGCTGATGCGGGGGACGGCGAGCTTTTCGTTAAGAGCTACAGCCCGTCTGATAGCGTTGCTTAACAACGTCTCATAATTGGCGATGGATGTCCGGACACTCACTCCGGAACGCTGGTTGATATCCGGGCTCAGCCGGGCTAGATGCGTTACCTCGGCGATTATTTCCTCCATATACTGCGGTACGTAGTATTCGAAATCATCGCCGCTGAACTGCCGCCGCTCCGCTTCAACGATTGTCATTTCATCCTCGATAGTATCGGGGTAGTGGGTCCTTATCTGGGCGCCGTACCTGTCCTTCAGCGGGGTTATAATCCTGCCGCGGTTGGTATAGTCTTCAGGGTTGGCGCTGGCGACGAGGAAGATATCGAGAGGGAGCCTGATGCGATATCCCCTTATCTGGACGTCCCGCTCCTCCATCAGGTTGAAAAGTCCTACCTGCAACCTCTCGGTGAGGTCCGGCAGCTCGTTGATGCAGAATATACCCCGGTTCGTCCTGGGAATAAGACCGTAGTATATAGTAAGTTCGTCGGAAAGGTATCTACCCTCGGCAACCTTTATCGGGTCTACGTCCCCTATCAAATCGGCTATGGATATATCCGGTGTAGCCAGTTTCTCGCCGTATCTCTCCTCTCTCGGCAGCCAGTCTATCTCAACGGCGTCACCCTCTTCAGCCACTTTTTCACGGCACCAACTGCATATAGGAGAGAGAGGGTCGTCATTGATTTCACAGCCTTTGATAACAGGTATCTCTTCATCGAGGAGGTTTACCAGCGACCTCATAACCCTCGACTTTGCCTGTCCCCGCTCGCCTAGAAAGATAATATCCTGTCCGGCGATTATGGCGTTCAGAATCTGGGGTATAACGGTATCATCGAAGCCTATTATCCCGGGGAATACAGTCTTTTTCTTCCTAATCATCGCTATCAGGTTACGTCTCATCTCTTCTCTTATCGAGACGGGCTGATAACCCGAAGCCTTTAGTTCACCAATCGTCTTTGCTCTCTTACGCTTAGCCATACCACCTCACAACTTTCCGGTTTTTTATTGGGAAAAAGAAGGATATAATCAATTCTACCACAGCGAATATTCAAGAATAAAATTAATAGGTTCTGTTTGCATTTGGTTGGAATTCGTTTTTTGATATGGAGTAGTAAAAATGAGTGATTGGATAATACCTATATTAATTATTGTTGGTGCTGTGATTATAGCAGTGTTAATGCGGAAACAAAGCG
>Ga0315543_1000792_pt1 | contig 37009 bp, 38 predicted proteins | sample SalMarSW160210MG_2_FD_203098 | JGI IMG/M metagenome (GOLD analysis project Ga0315543, IMG submission 203098) | Salt marsh sediment microbial communities from the Plum Island Ecosystem LTER, Massachusetts, United States - Salt Marsh Sediment SW1601-210 ...
TTTATGTACTCATTTATACTTTTAAATATAATTTAAACCCTTTTTTGGCGTGGTATGAATTAAGGGTTTAACCTGTAAATCACCCTCCAGGCCTGAATAGTTTTAAACTGAGCATGATCTATTGATTTTTGCAGTATTTTTATAACTTCTGAAAAAATAATAAAATCTAATAAAACAAAAAAACCGAAAGGAAAACTTATGTTAGGTCTTTCGGTATAGTCATATTAAAAGGGAGTGTAATTTCGGAGATCACACTCCCTTTTGTACTTATAATTATAACACTAAAAAAGAAGAATCAGGATAAAATTTATTGAAATTTTATCCTATTTGTTAAAACCCTTAAACCATAAGAGTTTTGATATAGGCAAGCAATTTTATTTTTAACAAAATTTTTAACCAGGATCAGAAATAAAAAAGAGGGTAATACTGCCCCCAAATTGTCTACTGAATTCTACTAAAATATTTCTTTCTTATCTTTAAAAAACTATTAATTTATAAAGCCTTTAATAATATCAAGGAATTATTATTTTGGTGAAAATTTTTCTTTAAATTTAAAGATCTTAAAAAAACTAAAGATGCTAGGTTTCTTTTTGTAATTTTTCTGTATCTTTTGCTAATTTTTTATTAACATTATCAATATTTTTTGTTGTTTTTTAGTCGAATTAGTTGAATTTGTATAATTCACTTTTTTATCGTTTTCTAGTCAGATCAGTTAGATTTTCTGCCTTCCCCTTTTAACTTTAATCCCTTTCTTTTTGTCGATTTTTAGTAACATTAGTAACTTTTAGATCTTAACTTTTCTTAACTAAAAGGTTGAGCCTTTGCAAGATTCTAAAATGTCTACTTTTATCTACCTTCCTCTGTAAAGGCGTGGTACTCTATTAATTCAAATGTTCTATACCAATCTTTAGTTAAAGTATTATGGATTATGCTAATTTATTATCTTAATGCAATGGCATCAATCTCAATCAAAACTCCTGGAGGAAATTCTTTCACAGTAATAGTTGTGCGAGCAGGTGGCTCTATCGAGAAAAATTCTTGAAATACTTCATTCATTTCCTTAAAATTATCCAGGCTTCGCAGAAATGCACTTATTTTTAATATATCTTTTAGCCCAGCACCTTCTATTGCTAAAATTTTCTCTATATTTTTAAATACTTGTCTAGTTTGTTTTTTAATATCTTGTTCTACGAATTCATTTGTCTTGGGATTAATAGGAAGTTGTCCGGATATAAAAATTAATCTTCCACCAACAACACCTTGAGAATATACCCCTAAAGGTTTAGGAGCTTCCTCACTATAAATTACTTTTTTCATTAAATCATTTCCTTTCTATTTTAATTTTTCATGCTATTTCTTCTTTTAAAATATAGGTAAGTTTATCAAGATCAATATTCCCTCCACTTAAAATAGCCACTACTTCTTTGTCTTTGAAATTTAATTGCCTTGAAATAATAGCTGCAAGACTAGCTGCCCCAGACGGTTCAACTAAAAGCTTTGCCCGTTCTAAAAGGAGTACCATGGCCTTCTTTATCTCTTCATCAGAAACCACAACAACTTTATCAACATATTTACGCACTATTTCAAATGCTTTTTCCCCCGGTTCTTCAACAGCAAGCCCATCAGCTATAGTATTGCATTTTTCTATTTCTACTAACTCATTTTTCTTTAACGAAAGGTACATTGCATTAGCACCTTCTGGTTCAACTCCTATTATTTTAACTTCTGGCCTTATAGTCTTAACCGCAATAGAAACTCCGGCAATAAATGATCCTGTACCAATAGGACAAAAAATAACATCAGTGTCAGGTTTCTCTTCAATAATATCTAAACCTATACATCCGTGACCAATAATTAAATTTTCATCCTCAAAAGAATCAAGAAAAGTAAGGTCTTCAGATTTAGCAATAGAGATTGCTTTTTCCGTAATATCCTTTTCCTTTTTCCCATATATGACTACTTTTCCACCATATCCTTTAGTTGCATTTATTTTTGTTTTTGATGTACCTTCCTTCATCACTATAACAGCATTCACTTTAAAAATTCGAGAAGCATAAGCTACTGCTTGAGCCCAATTTCCAGCAGAAGTAGTAATAACACCCTTCTTCCTCTGGTCCTCTGTTAAATTCATAATTGCATTTAAAGCTCCACCAATCTTATATGATCCGGTGACTTGCAAATTTTCAGGTTTCAAATAGATATTATTTAAAGACATCCGACTAAATGTTTTAGAAGTTTGTAACAATGTGGGAACTTTGTATTTTTTTATTTTACTGTTAGCTTTAATAATTTCAGAATATTTAACCATTTTATAAATCCTTTCCTTAATTTTATTTTGAAATATGTTATAAATAACTTAATACAATATTCGATAGGAATTAAAAGATCTAAACTCCTATGAGGCCGATAAAAGTTGTACTCAATTAGACAATCATAATGACCCGATTTCTCTTTTGTAATCTAAAATATTCATTTCCATCTTCCTACAAAATGATCTCCTTTTCGTATTAAGCTAGCCCTAGAAGTTGGGCAGGATTATGTTTAGTCATTAACTCTATCTCTTTTTCGCTTATACCATAAAACATCATTATATTTATGAATAACCGCATTCCTTCAATGGGATGAGGGTTGGTAAATTGACCCAAGTCTGTAGCCATCACACAACGTTCAGCTCTTACTTTTTTAATTGCTTCTGCCATTAACTGGTGATTAGACCTGGGATTACGAGATAAAGGGACAATAGGAATAAAACAATGCTCCATAATTGCTCCCATGTCTGCAAGCTTTACTTGATCTTCTATGGGGATATCTACCACACCCAATTCAGGATGAGTTATCAGAATTTTCTTTACTCCTCGTTCCTTTGCGGCTTTTACCAGAGCATAAGTTTCCTTCAAGGAAAGATGACACGTACCCAGAATTACATCTGCATCCGCAATAAGGTCCAAAACTTCATAAACTTCAGGAATTATCTTTTCCTTCGAGTCTAAAATATAAATTCCTTTTACTTCCTTAGCAGATCTCCGTTCCTTACCGACTATCTTCAAATCTGGATAACTACCTACACCTTCAAATTGAATATGATTCTTTGCATGAATGCTTGGCATCCATACCTCTTTCGCATTCCAGCGTAATGCAGTGTCCACTGCTTCTGGATTAATCCCACCGACAGCATAATTCAACACCACTCCACCAAATACCTCAATTCCGGGTACTATCTTTCTCACATATAACATTCTATCTGCATTTATTACACCATGAGATTTAAACAAGAGAGATTTATATCCTACGTCTCGAGCCTGTCTAGCTAATTCACTTTCATCAAAAGGTCTTCTAAATATATCAGGAGCCGCATGCACATGAAGATCAATAACGCCTTTCATTATCTCTCTATCTTTTTCAGGAAATTCGATACCCATTTTTACACCTCCTATTAGACTTTTTAAAATAGATACACTTCATTTTTCCCCTAAAAGCTTTTAAAAAGAAAGATTAAGCTTTCAGCACTTCTCTTTTTGAAATCTGAAATCTTTTTTTATATCCCCCGAGCTTATATTGGTCTTTCCTTAGTTGTTTTAACTGTCTACTGAACTGATAACAAAGAACAATTTAGGAACGTCAAAAATTTTTCTTCCGAGTCTTTATTGTTGTCAAGAACTATTAGTTTTAGTTAAAAAATCTTATAAAAAACCCATTAACTTAGGAAGCCATAACGTTAGAAAAGGAAAATAGGTTACCAAAAGAAGAACCCCAACTTCTATTAAAAAAAGAGGAAAAATTTCTATGCTTAGTTCTTCTACAGTTACTTTTGCGATAGGACTTGCAACAAACAAAACTTCTCCTAATGGTGGAGTAATTAGTCCCAGCGTCCCGTTTATACAAAATATCATTCCAAAATGGAGTGGATTAATTCCGAGATTAACTGATATGGGTGCCAGTATAGGGGCAAAGATCAATATTAGAGGTATAATATCCATAAAAGTACCCAATATCAAGAGGAGTAAATTTACTAACATGAGAAAAGTTAAAGGAGTGCAAAATGCAAATAATTGTTCAATCATCACTCCTACCCGATTCATTGCCATTACCCAAGCAAAAAGAGTCGATGTACCCACTATTATCATTACGACAGAGGTCGTTATCACTGTCTGGAGTAACATTTCGGGTAAATCGGAAAGTTTTACTGTTCGATTAACAATGACAGTTATAAAAAATGCGTAACCTACGGCTACAGCTGAAGCTTCGGTTGGAGTAAAAATTCCACCTACAATCCCACCTATAATTATAATAGGTAAAACTAAAGCTAGTATAGCATCCTTGAAACTCATAAAAATTTCTTTTAAGCTACTTTTTTTACTTTTAGGATATTGCCTTTTTACGGAAATAAAGTAACTCCCACACATCAAGGCAATCCCTATTAATATACCAGGGATAGCTCCTGCTAAAAAAAGACCCCCTATTGAGGTTCCAACTGCAACAGCGTATATGACTGCAGGATTACTCGGTGGTATAATTGGGCCAATGCAGGCCGAAGCAGAAGTAATAGCAGCAGAAAACTTATTATCGTATCCATTTTTTATCATCATAGGTATTTCCACTGAGCCAAGAGCGCTGACATCCGCAAGAGCTGATCCCGTCATCCCTCCAAAAAACATACTTGCAAGAACATTAGCTAATGCCAATCCACCTCTAACAAAACCAATTAATGTAACAGCAAATTTAAGTAAAACTTCTGTAATTTTTCCGTGCGCCATAAATTCTCCCGCAAGAATAAAAAATGGGACACAGAGCAAAGGAAAATTGTTTAACCCATAACATATTTTCATCGGTATGATTTCTAAAGGAACCCCCATCGTTAATACAGAAATAGAGCCAGCTACCCCTAAACTAAATGCAATTGGCATGCCTATTAGTAAAGTAACTATGGTCCCTAAACCTAATATTATAATAAATATCATTTGTGTTTATGTTCCTTTTCAAATTTTATATTCGAAAAACCTCTAAATGTCGATTCTATCTGAGAAAGAAGATGTATAACCATTATGCTGCTTCCTAAAGGAATAGATAAAAAAAGTAAACACAGTGGTATCCCACTAGCAGGGCTTACCTGCCCCTTCTGCAATATGAATATGAATAACTTAATTCCGTATACTATTACAGTAAGTAAAAAAAATAGCATCATTATTTGAGTTACTAAAATAACCCAATTCTTACTTTTTTTTAATCTTTTTAAAATGAAAGTGAGTCCTATATGACCTCTTAATCTTAAAACAATGCCAGCACCCATCATAATAATCCAAATAAATAAATATCTGGCTATTTCCTCAGTCCAAGAAAGAGCCAGATGAAAAATAAAACGATTAGCTACGCCTATCAAAACATCTACAACAAGTATAGCTGTTAAGATCACCACAAAAATTCTGGCTATCTTATCTACATAGCAACTATTTTTTTCTATCCATCCTGACTTTTGTACCATTATTGAGATAACCCTTATATAAATATATCAAATGTATATATAAAAATAGGAACATGAACTACAGGTCGTGTAGTTCACGTTCCTATCCAAAAAGCTAATTAAATTCTAATCTCCGTACAAAGATTTTTCTGCTTGTTTCGTAGCATTTAGAACTTCATCTACCCACTCATCCCCGATTTGCGATCTTACATAATCAGTCAGCGGACCTCTTGTTACTTTAGAAAATTCTTCCAGCTCTTTTTGTGTTGGATAATAGATTTCCATACCTTTTTCTGTGAAACTCTTAGCCCATAAAGTGTTACCAAGCTCTAAAACTCCTCGATAAGCCATAGCAGATATCTCTGCAGCATCTTTAATTATCCTTTGGTATTCAGGTGACAGAGATTGATAAAACTTTTCATTAATTTGAAGTGGATACATGCGAAATTCATGACCATCAACAGTAAGATATTTTTGAACCTCGTATAATTTTGCGACATCAATGAAACAATACGGATTCTCATGTCCGTCTGCAACTCCTTGCTGAAGAGCAGCATAAAGTTCGCCCCAACTTATCACAACAGCATGCCCCCCTAACGATTCAACGAGTTTTACCTTCTCCGGGCTCGCCATAATCCTTATCTTCATGCCTTTAAAATCAGCTGGACCATGAACAGGTCTAGTACTAGTAGTCCAGTGTACAAAACCAGCGTGGGCCCAGGATAAAATACGCAGTTCTGTTTTTTCCAACCACAATTTTTCAAATTTTATCCCTACCGGTCCCTCTAAAACTTTATATGCAACTTGTGGTGAAGTAAAAAGATATGGTATAGTGAATGCCATCCACTCAGGCACAAAAGCTGGTAGGTTTGGTGACGGAACCTGGACCATTTGAATTATCTCTTTTTCTGCACTCTGAATTACCTCTATGTCTGTACCTAATTGACGAGCGGGATAAATATCTACCTGTATCCCACCATAAGTTCGTTCTTCTACAATCCTTTTGAAAACAATGGCTTGCGTATGAGCGCTACCATAATTTCCATCGGTGTCTTTAAACGTTATATTATTTACTGTATCATTATGAGCATATTTAATTACTATTTTTTCTGCATATACATTTGCAAAAGATAAAATTACCAACAATGTCATAACAATACATATTCCCATACTAATCGAAATGAATTTCTTTCTCATTTTTTTCCCCCCTAAAAAATTTATTCTCGTTTGAAGACATTGTTCATTTTTCTGTGGAAAGCTCCTAAAAGAGAAAATAATTTTCCAACACTTCTCTCTTTGTAAGGCCTTCCCTTCTCAAGCTAATGAGCCCCCTTACTCTCTTTATCTCTCACCTCCCCTTGGCCCTGTTTTCAGCTCTTTTATCCATTGGTTGGCTTGCAAGTAAAAAAATATTTTCTTCCTTCTTTATCCAAATTATTTTCAAAATAAAAATCGTAAAATAACAATAAAGTTTAGTGCATTCTTTTTTTAGCCTTTAGCTCTTCCAGGTAGTTATAAACCGTATAGCGCGACACATTAAGTTCTTCCGCAATTTTATCAATAGAACCTTTAATCAAGAAAGCGCCTTTTTCATCAATAATTTTTACTACTTTTACTTTATCTTCCTTTTGCATTATTGAAATTGGTTTCCCTATTTTATTTTTGGCTTCTTGAATAATATTTGCTAATACTTCGTAAACATTATCTAAAAACTTTTCATCGCTTTCTTTATTAAGTCCTTCTTTATCTAATTCTTGTGTTTTACAAAATTCATTGATAAATTTTTTAAAAAATAAATGCTCAGTAAGATTAAAATTGATACATAAACTGCCTATTATCTTATTATGACTGTCTCTGATAACTACACTTGATGATTTTAATATTTTTCTATCCTTTGTTTTTGACATATAATTCGTCATTTTATCCTTTTTTTCTTTTCCAATGCCATTGTTATGTAAAGCGGTTACGGCGAAATTAGTCATTGGTCCCCCTACCTTTCTGCCTGTTACGTGTCCGTTTTCTATTTTTATTATGGAATGATTGGGGTCACTAAAATCATGGAGCACCACTTCACAGTTATTTCCAAAAGTTTCTGCAATTGCTTCGACGACTGGAATTAAACTACGAAAGATAAAACCCTTTTCCTTTGTTTTCATTTATTATCACCCTTTTTCTAATTTATTATACAAAAATTTTGTAATATTTACCATAAATATTTTAATTAATTCATTAATACGACATTTATTTTAAAAATCCTTCTTTTTTTTGAAAAAATTTAAAAAAATTTTTAGATTGTCATAAACAAGGGACACTATGGTTAAAAATTGGCAAAATCGTTAGAATAATTTATTAACCCGGAGAGCAGAATACCACGGGCTTACTCGCAGGGTTTCCGCAGTAAAGTTAAACATCTATTGTTAGCTAAAAGCTAAAGTTAATGTAAACTTTAGTGGGGTAGTAAAATAATTTAAAAAATATTGAAAAAAGGGCGTGGGCTTACCTATACACAAAACAAACCCTTTAAAAAAGGAGGTAAGCTACATCTATGTATACTATTAACAATAACTTTCCCTATGGTCATGGTTAAAATACCCATTAAAGATCTAACCTTTTGAAATTATTTATATAATTCCTCTACGTCTCCCATATTCATTCTCTTAAGGCGCTATACATTTACTTGTAATAATAAAATTACAATTATTGTATTTTTAACCTTTTACAGCTCCTTTTAAACCTATTTTGCCTTCTTTAATCCACTCTTTTATTATTTCTCTCCTCTTTTCCTCCAGGACAACCTCGAGTAATTTTGAAGTTGTTCCTTTAACTCTTACCTTATTAAGTTTTTCTTTCCAAAAATCAGGTAGCCGGTTTTCTGTTTCTATTTTTATTTCTTCTTGTTGTGAAGGATCAAGTGAATTATAAAGTTGTTCTATCTTTTTAATCTCTTCCTTCCTCTTTTTGTTTTCCTCTTCTTTCAGCTTTATTTTAATAAATTCTATTTTTTCCTCTTTTTCTTTCCGTTGTTCCTCTTTTATTCCCCTTAAATATCCCTCCGGGAATTGCCAATTCTCTCTTATTGCCTTCACTAAATAAGCCGCTTTATCACCAGCATTAGAATACTTAATTGCCTCAATCCATTTTTTTATTAATTCCTGATCATTATTTTTTATCAGATTTTCAGCGGTTACTTTAGAAACATTTAGTTCTACTAACTTATCAACTAAATCAGCCCTTTCTTTAGAATATTTTTTTACTTCCTCTTTTGGTCCTGGTAGATATTCTTCTGCCCGATTATTAATACTCTTTGTCTTTGCTCTTTTCATTTCTTCTTTAGCTCTATCTCCTGGCCAATAATATATAAGCCAGTCCCTGTTTCCGTTTTCACTCCAGTCATATTTTGAAATGAAACCAGTGTCTTTAAGTTCATTATTACCCGGGTCTAATTGTTGTTTGGCTAAAGAGATATACTCGTGGGGGGTTACCGGAAGAAGCTGGCATAATTTAGAATACCGGTAACAAATAAATTTTTCTCTCTTGTTTCTCAAACCGTAGAACTTTACCCCTAAAATTTCATAAAGCCTTGAAGCTATTTTGCTTTTGAGGCTTTGTAGGTAATTATAATCAATCGGTTTTATGTAAAAAGAATTTAGGTTTTGGAGATACCAGCTTCCTAAAAACAAATAGTTATTGTCGGCTATTTCATTTTCAGGTAATTCTTTACCCTTAAAGACTATCCTATCATATAAGCTAAAATTATCGTCAACCCATTGCTTACCTTCCTTTGAATAAAAGGTGCCTACTGATTTTATGGTAGTCGCTCTTATCCTTTCTAAAGCTTTTTTAATCATACGATAATTTTCTCCTGCGGATTCACTGATTCCCATTCTCTTACAAATGTTATATAAAGATCCTAAAGGAATCGGGTTTTTTATCTCCCCTTCTTTCTTTAATATTTCCGATAAAATTTCCGAAATAGCCTGCTGTACTTTTCTATCAAAGGGTCCTGGGTAACCATATTCAGAATTAGAAGAAACTTTCCATAAAAGAGTAATTTCTTGATTCCCTTTTTTAATTATTTCCCGATAAACGGTTGTAGTTTTATTTTTAAGGCCTTTTGTGGAAAGAGAAAAAAACGGAAATACTAATAAATTTACTTCGGAATTTATTATCTTTGGTAAGTCAATTTCGTTATTGTTTTTTATGGTGATCTCTTCTGATTTTTCCATATCTTCCCTCTTTAATTATTTTAAATAACAACAACATTTCTCTGTTGTTGTTATTGTATATATTGTAATATATTAGTGTTTCGGCAAACGCTTATAAATCAAAGAGAATAAGCATTTTTCTTAATTCCAACTACGGTATTTCTTAATTCCAACTACGGTATTTCTTAATTCCAACTACGGTATTTCTTAATTCCAACTACGGTATTTCTTAATTAAAATACTACTCCAAATACAAAACAAAACATTTTTTCTAATATATCTAATTCGTTGAATAATTTATCCATCTCTTTGCTATTTGGCAATTTCATCAGATATACATTTCATTTCATTAGCAGATTCTCTAAGTAATTTTTCAATCTCTTTGCCATTTGGTACGCGCCCGTGAGGATCTATTTCTTTTGCACGTTCAAGAAATTTCAAACCGTCTTCAGATTCCTCAGATAGAAGCATAACCCCTTTTATACGCAAGGTCAACGCTATGGCTTCCACTCTTTCTTTATTTTTAAGTACGTTGTTTACTTCTCTGCTTAGGAATTCCATATTAGCTTGCTTAAAAGATAAAGCCGTCCCTTCCTGGATAGACATAAACAATTCATTGGTTAAAGCGGCGGTCATTGCACAAATATCTTTTCGAGAAAGGTTTGAAAATCTATGCGTAAATTCCTTCAATAATTCGTCGTAAATACCGAATATGCCTCAATTAATAAGTTGGGATAATCTATCACTAAAGTCATTTGAAGGTTTCCTAATGGGTTTTTCTTTTCCAATCTTAAATAGTGGTTCATTACAACTACTACAAAACCTGGTTTCCTCATCTTCGAGACCACTAAAATAATTTTCAGCACCACACGCCGGGCACTTTATTTTCATATTAACACTCTCCTCATTATTAATTATTTATATGAAGTAAAATATTAATTATTGTTTGGTATTTAGTATATTATTTAACTGGGACCGAATAAGCCCCACTCAGATAATTTTTAAGATTATCTTCTGTGATATACCATTTACCGGAGATTTTTCGGCCTATTAGTTTGCCTTCTCTAAAATAAGCCCGCATAGTAGGTTTAGTACTTTTTAACATTTCTGCAACTTCATCCACACTATATAATTTAATTCCACTAACTTCTAAAGGCATTTTCTTTCCTCCTATCTATAGAATATAAGTAGACGTTAAAACGTTAAGATGTTTTAACGCTATAACTCTTTAACGTTTAAACGTTTTAACGCTAAAACGTCAAATATTTTTATCGATTAATTTTTCAATAACTTCGCTCAATTTCATATCGTTTCCGGCAGCATAAACTTTTAACTTCTTTGATTGTTTGGGTGACAAATAAATAGTATGTCTTTTTTTAGGATCTGGTTTTTTAATTTTATCCTGTTTTGACGTTTTAACGCTTAAACTCTTTGACGTTTTGACGTCATAACGTTTTGACGTCATAACGTTTTGACGTTTTAACGTTTTAGGTTTTTGTTTCTTTGTCTCTTTAGAATCTTTTTTTTCTTCCCTGGTATCCTGAATCCAATTCAAAGAAGATTCTTTAAAAGGATCACTGCCTAACCGTTCTTTTTTCGCCATTTATTTAACCTCTTTTTATAATTTCCTTACAAAGGTCTAAATAATCTTTAGCTCCATAACTATTAGATTTGTATTCAAAAATAGTTTTACCAAAACTTGGGGCTTCGGCCAAAGATATGTTATCTCTAATTAAAGTATTAAATAATTTATTACCAAAATATTCTTTTATTTTTTCTACGACTTCCCGGTTAAGATTTTTTCTATTATCAAATCTCATAGCTATAATTCCGGCAATTTCGATATTTTTATTTAATCTCTTTTTAACTATGTCGATAGTTTCTAAAAGTTTAGTCATACCCTGTAAAGCTAAAAATTCTGTTTGCAAGGGGATATAAACTTTTTGAGCAGTAGTTAAAGCATTTAAAGTTAAAATGCCTAGGCTGGGGGGACAATCTATAAAAACATAATCATATTTTTTTAATCCCTCTAATAGTTCTTTAAGAAGGAATTCTCTGCCGGCTACTCCCGAAAATTCTATCTCGGCTCCGGACAAATCAAGAGAAGAGGGGACCAGGCTAAGACCATTTCTTTCGATAATTGTTTCTTTTAAAATTACAGTTCCTTTTAAAAGCTCATAAACTGTATTATTAAGCTCGTGGGCAGGGATACCCAAGCTGTAGGTTAAATGTGCTTGCGGATCTAAATCTATCAATAATACGCGCTTCCCAAGCTTATTTAAGCCCGCTCCTATGTTAATTGCGCAAGTTGTCTTGCCAACTCCGCCTTTTTGATTTATTAAAGCTATTATTTGCATAAATCTTCCTACATTTCAAAACATTATTTACTTTTATAACATATTAGCATATAATATTAAATATTAAAAGCTTTTTTTAGATATTTTTAAAGGAACAGATTAAAATAAATTGAGGAAATAATATGTTGAATTATGTTAAAAAATTATCTGGATATCTCATTATTATATTTATATTATTTTTCTTTGGAAATGGCCTAATAGTGTCTGCAAATAACCAAGAAGAAAGTTCTTTTGTTGTAAGAATATTGAATTCAGAAATAAGAGAACAAAATTCATATTTAAAGATTGAAAAGATTGGTAAACATTTGGGAACAGGTTTTTTTGTAAGCTTTGAAAGTGAACTATATGTAGTAACCGCAAGACATGTCGCGGATCAAAAATTTGATTTAACTGGAGTAGCAAGAGTAAAAAACAATGAAACTGGCGAAATAGAAAAATATAAACTATTTCTTCCAAAAAATGATTGGGTCTATCACCCAGATAATGGGAATATTCAGACTTGTCCGGTTGATGTTGCCGTAATGAGAGTAGATAGATTAAAAGGATATGAAGTTATTGCCCTTAATTCAGATAGTGACTTTTTAAATAAGAATTATATAAAAGAATTACCTTATAAAGACTTTTCAGAAGAAAGTTATATATGCATATCTTATAATTGGATTTCAGATTACAAAATAAAAAAATGGATGTCCCTTGATCCGACTAGACCAGTGCCAACATTTATAACCAACGGACCAAAGAAAAAAATATTTCAACAAAAATATTTAATAAATAAAATAAAGCCTCAAAATCTTAATAAGTTTTTCGAAGATGAAATACTTTATTTAAAGGGGAATATGTATCCAGGAAATAGCGGGGCTCCCGTTATAGATTTTACTCCTTTTGAAAATCCAAAGAAAAAATTACTTGGTATTCACGTCGCATCCGAATTGATTAGAGTTGAGAATAACATTGTCCCTCTGCTAGTTGTGGCAATTGAACCATCATATCGGATTATTGAAACATTGGAATTTGCTAAAGAGAAACATGGAAAAGGGGGTAGCATCCTCTGGAGTCCTCTAAAATATTAAAGTAAGAAGAATATATTAAAAATAACAGGATTTAAATTGGTATATGTAAAAGCAAGAAGGTTAGCTACCGTCATTTATAATATAGGCCAAAAAATCTATTTATTAATAATTTTAAGATTTTTTAAAGAGCAGGGCAGGGAAGAAAAAATATAAAGCGAAAAATACTTTATAATATTAAAATTCTTTAACTTTTTTTCTTCTTTTCGGTACAAAATCAATTTTTAAAACAGCCTCGCAAGCTTCAGCTATTCTATTTAAAAGAGGCATACTATAGCTTTTATAATCAGAATTTTCATAACGCGAAATGGCTGATCTAAAGTAAAGACCGTCGAAAAAACAAGAAGCAATGCACTTTTTGTTTGAAATTTGCATATGGAAGATGTATAATCATTGTAGATACATTCTATAGTTCATTTTTGAAAGGAAGGTGCTATATGCAAACTAAGATTAAAAAATGGGGTAACAGTCTGGCATTACGAATTCCCAAATTACTTGCATTAGATGCAAACCTGAAGCTAAATAAATTGGTTGATTTATCTATCGATAAGGGTAGTATCATTATTACGCCAATTGGCGAAAAAGAATATTCGCTCGGAAAACTTTTAGAAGGCGTCTCTGAAAACAATCTTCACGGAGAATTTGATACCGGAGCACCGATTGGAAAAGAAATCTGGTGATGGCGAGCAATTTTATTCCACATAGAGGTGATGTGGTTTGGATAGATATGCAGCCTCAAGCCGGTCATGAACAATCCGGAAGACGTCCTGCAGTAGTTCTGTCGCCAAAATCTTATAATGGTAAAGTTGGTCTGGCCTTATTATGTCCGATAACCAATCAAATAAAAGGATATCCTTTTGAAGTCATTATCCCATCTGGATTAAAGGTAATAGGTGTTGCTTTATCAGACCAGGTGAAAAGCCTTGATTGGAAAATTAGGGGTGCCGAATTCTGTGATAAAGTACCGGAGGCTGTGGTTTTGGAAATATTTAAAAAACTCGAGACACTGCTAAGTTTTGAGGAGTAGAGTAGGAGAGGGCAGGGGACGTAAAAAATATTTTATATTATCAAGATTTAAAGAGATTTATTATCTCGCCTTCGATTAACCGGGGTATCTTGTGTTAATTTTTCTTTATGGCGAATTTCGGCAAATTTTTCCGCAACACAAAGGTTTTGATATTCATTATCAAATCTCTCGTGAAATTCTTTATCGTTCAGTAACTTATCCATATAAGTTTTAGTTTTATTCATAATAAACACCCTTCATTTGATATTCACATGACATTCATATATTATTAAATTAGATTTAAAGGTTCCACCCTGCTAATAAGAGACCAGGGGCCTCTTCGAAAGATAGGTTGGGTGGTCGTTTTTGTGTTTAAGAATTGAAATATAAACGTTTATCTTCCGCAATCCTTCCCCTTAAAGTTTTATAATATTGATCATTCGCTTGTTCGTAGCTTTTAAAAATACTATTAGCTATAAAATCAACAGCTTGTAATTATTCGAGGTTTGTTCTATCTAAAAAATCTTTTAAAAAAAATTCTCTGCCGGCTACTCCCGAAAATTCTATCTCGGCTCCGGACAAATTGAGAAAAGAGGGGACCAGGCTAAGACCATTTCTTTCGATAATTGTTTCCTTTAAAGTTACGGTTCCCTTTAAAAGCTCATAAACTGTATTATTAAGCTCGTGGGCAGGGATGCCCAAGCTGTAGGTTAAAAATGTGCTTGCGGATCTAAATCTATCAATAATACGCGCTTCCTAAGCTTATTTAAGCCCGCTCCTATGTTAATTGCGCAAGTTGTCTTGCCAACTCCGCCTTTTTGATTAATTAAAGCTATTATTTTTTGCACAGCTAGATCCTTAATAAAAAAATTTTGTATTTTTTATGTCTCAGGGCGCAATACCCATGATTAAAAGAGGTACTGGCGGGTTGTTTCTACCGTGTCTTAGAAGGTTGTAGACCTCTCCTTCATAATATGCTATTCCTGTTGACATTTTAGATTGCATATATTTCACAGGTAATATTTCTATTCCAACATTTATTAAGTTGCCACTATAAAAAAGGAGATGTTTTACGAAAAGATCATATGCTACAAAAGCATACTTTCCGAATTGGACCTCTATCGCAATATTCTCTTTTACAAAATCCGTCTGTTTGTATGAGCATATCGGAGAAGAAACCCCCTTTTTTATTAGATATTCTTTTTGTTCTTTTAAAGGCAAAGTAATTAATTCCTGCATAATTTCGTAATCTGTTGTTACGTAATAGTTATAACGAGTGTCTTTCCAATCTCTTTCTTTGAATAGTTGACTAAATTTTTTATTTAATTCGCTTGGGTTGTACAATAATTTACCCTGCATTGTTTTTTCTTTACTTATTTTTGTTAAAAATTCTTCAGCGTCTATAGAGTGAATTACGTTTACAATTTCTTGATAAACGGGACTATGATGAACTATAAGATATTCTTCTCCATTTAGGTGTGAATATTTTTTAGCTATTTTCATTTATTATTCTCCTTATTAAAAGGATTTTTTAGTATCGATAAATTTCCTCTCGGTTGATATACGGGCTTATCGGGACGGATTTTTAGTTTATTGTTGCAGGCAAGCATCGTTCTTTCACAAGCAATATCATAATATTTCTTTAAAATTTCTGCTCCGGCTACCTTTCTTTTGTTTATTATTCCGGCTACAACAGTTGACCCAACTCCTAAAAAAGGATCAAATACAATATCATGTTCATTAGAAAGAGAAAGAATTAATCTTTGAACTAAGGAAACTGGAAATTGGCAAGGATGACATGTTTTTTCTACGTGATTACTTTTTACATTAGGAATATCCCAAACATCTGAAGGATTTTTACCTTTAGGGTTGCTAGAATATTTCCCCGCATTAGGTCCTTTGAAATGTTTTTTACCAGGATATTTTTGAGGTACTCTAACGTTATCTAAGTTAAAAATATATTGATCGCTTTTAGTAAACCAGAGAATGGTTTCATATCGACCAGAGAAACGTTTTGAGCAATGTAGTCCGTGCCCAAAGTGCCAAACAATACGATTTCTCAGTTGCAATTGATTGTTTTTAAAGCAGTCATATAATAATATGTCGAGAGGAATAATTTCACTATTATTTACATAATTACCAATTTCCCAACAAATACTACCTTCATTTTTAAGAACCCTTACGCATTCATTAATTACTCGATTTTGTTGTAAAACATATTTCTTAATATCAGTTTTTCTTTCATATTCTTTCCCTATATTATAGGGGGGCGAAGTAACTATTAATTGAATAGAAGAGTCAGGAATTTGTTTTAAAAAATCTAGACAATCTCCAAGATACAAAGTTATGAGATTATCTTTAGAAAACGTTCTATTTATTTTTAATTTATTATCCGAAAAAGAATAATTTTCAATCGTTTCCGGGTTTTCTAACATGATATGTTTTCCTCTTTTTACTATCTTTTTATTTTTCTTAACAAGCCATTTACAAAAAAACCTATTAATATAGCAACAAAATATTGCCAATAACTGTCTATGAATGTTCGAGCAGAATAAATTAAGTTTGGTTGTACCCGTACTAGATTATCAAATAAATAGTCATCTTTTTTTCCTTTTATATCGTTAGGCAATACTCTTTCAATACTTATAATAAGAGATAATATTTGGCTGCCACTTTTCAGAGGGATAACATCCCAATTCCATTGGGTTTCTTCTTCTTTTAAGATTAATTGTGTTGAGTTATTCAGATTTTCAATTTTAAAAGCATTTCCTTTTAGATGAACCTCCATAATAGTTCCGATACGTATTTCTTTAATTTTATCCTTTTCATAGTCTATAAGTTTTTCTTTTCTCAAATTATCTACAATTTTTTCAGCAATATTAACCTTTATTCTTTCTTTCATGCCCACCTTCATTTTTTCTGGAATATTAGAAGACATTTCTCCCTTAGGTAATGGTGGGAACTGCGTAGTAATAGTCCCTTTATAACCCATTTCTTTACTAAGCATAAGAGCAGCGATCAAAATTATAAAAACTAAAATCATCAAATGTATTAATGTAAATGCATTTTTTTTGTACATCTTTAGCCTACTTGTTTATGTAAAAAATTTTGATTATCTGTAATTTTATTTATGGAAAATTAAAAGCAAAATTCTCTTTATTGTGTAAAAAATAAGAAATTTTGTTTCAAGATACACCGTTGCATAATTACCAGTAATGCTTGTGTTATAAATATCCGCATCAACGGTTATGGTTATATTACTTGTACTTTGAGAATATGTATTAATTGCGTCTTCGAAGAAGCAAAGATCATAATATTCTTTTGAGCCGTAGACACAATAATTTTTTGCTTTATCCCAATTCTGATCATTTACGGCTAAAAAATATTCACCAATAACAATTCTTATTTTTGTTTCCTCTGTTGCGGGTGTGACGGTCCCGCTACAACCTGATAAAAATATAGCTAATATCAAAAATAAAACCAGTCTTTATGTGGCGTTTATTGATTCAAATAATTTCTAAATTTTTCTTTATCAATTCTTCCATTTGAAACGAAATATGTCAAATTAAAATATTTGGCCAAATCTTCACTGATTTGCTCACCGTTCCATATTATTACTCCATAATTCTCAGCAGTTTTTAGAGCATCTCTTCGATAATATCCGTTAGTAATAAAGATTGGAACCAATGGATGTGGGGAATCAATAAATTCTAAAGGTAATACAAATAAAGAAAAACCTTGTTTTTTCCTTAGTTTATCAACATCAGTAACAAACTTACTAACCTCGGCATTACTTACTTCACCACCCTTACTTCTATGTTTTCCTTGACCGATGACTCTCATATTAATTTCATGAAAAATTCTTCTGGAACTAGGATATCTTAACCAACCATAAACATCAATTCCACCATCCTTACTACCTCTTGTGACATTACAGTCTAGAATATCGTTAATTTGAAAAATCAAACCACATAACTTTTCAAATTCCTGCCAACTAATTGATTTAAGAAGTTCAGAAACCTGTTCTTTCCGTTCAATAATTCTTCTTATATCCTTCTCTTCTTGTATATCAACAACTAAATCTGTTCGAATCAAAATATCGTCGTTTGAGTCGTCAAATAAATATCGAGGAGTTATCCCTTGATTCCTACAATCTCTAATTTTTTTGTCAATAACCACTTTAAATCTTCTAACTAAGTGATCACTTTTTTCTAACGCTTCCAAATAAGGTAATCCTTCATCCTGAAGAAGTTTGACTACCTCTTCAGGGAGGTCAATCCTTTTATTTTCGTTTCTATATAACTTATTAATGAAGTCTCTATTCTGAATTTTAATCACTCCTACGGGTTTTCATCGTACTTAAGACATCCTTTTGGGTTTTCGCTGTATTTTCAACATTCTCCAGCTTCTCAATGAACAAATCCATTTTCTCCTTCGCCTCAATTATTTTCGGAATCGGAAGGGTTTGAATAGTTGTTGCTATTCTATCTAAATCACTCAATTTAGTATTAAGATCTACTTTAACTTCCTGTGTATCCTTTTGATATTTTGCTTCATCTATTTTATATTTTGCTTCATCTATTGAAATATCAGCATTCTCAAATTTTTCAAAGATGATTTTATTTTCTTCAAGAAGTAGATTTGAGAGAACATCTCTTACGTCTGGGTTTACTCTTGGTAATCGAGGTTGGCCGTTATCTATACCCTCGTCCCCTAAATACCATCCAAGTAGTTTCTTTAAATTACCTATATTCCCAAATTTTCTGTTAGAATCATCCCATGCCAACCAATTTCTCAAGATAGGTTTTTTAAACACTGCTTCGTTAAATAAGCTAAAATGATCAGCATTTATTTTGTCGCCATAATCCTCATCTTCTTTCGCCTGTTCCCATCCTTTATAAGAGCGAATAAGCTCAGCAACAGTATTCCTTCCCATTCCAGTCATTGTAGCCAAATCGGTAGGCTTAAACCCCCTCCGATCTTGCATATCTGAAAGAAACTTCCCTTGTTGTAATGGCCCCCATTCTTTAATTCCTTTTATGTGTCGTATCCCCTGTAAAAGCCATACAATATCTTTATTTTCCCCCTCGTACAATAAGACTTTAAATTTCTTAAGAGACTCAACTACCTCCTCATCTAGGCTTATTCGCCCCCTTGCATGATCTTCATGTAACACCTTTAGCGAACTTATCCTTCTATTCCCTTCAACAACAACATATTTGTCATTTCGTAAAGGACGAACAACAACTCTATCTACGGTTAAAAAACCAAATTTTTTAACCTTTTCTATAATATCTTTTAATCCACTCTTCTTCATATTAGCAATAGCCTCTTTTTGCACTTCATCCTCAGAAATTCTTTCGTCAAGCACCTCTTGAAAACCCATTTCTAGTAATCTTGGGTTATTTGGGTCTACCACAATATTCTCTAGATCAATCTCTTTTTCTGTTAGTTCCAACAGCTCCAAACTAACCTCATTTTTATTCGACATCTTTTTCACCTCTCTTAGGGCATGCACATGCCTATTTCATTCTTACATTATAATTCTTCTTTTAAGCCTTTTGCCTCAAAATCTTTATTATGCACAGTTGGTATACAAATATGTTGTGATAAATTAGCCAGACAGTTTTACTCGACCTGATATAATCGCTATTGATCTAATTACAGAAGTCGTAGCTTCCGCACAAAGTGCTGCATCGCGAAATGATGCAGCTCGGCTATGTTGAAGGTCGTTTGCAAGACTCAAAGCCGCTCTTACATGGCGCCGTGCTGCTTCATTTGCTCCACCAGCCAATTCATGGTTTATGTAAGCCTCCAACATGCGTTTCGCATCAGTCTCGCTTGGATTGACTCCATCTAATGTTTTGTGAATCTCCGGGTTATATACCTCTTGTGCGAGTGATATCGATGTTTCTCGCGACAAAAGCCCAATAGCTTGAAATTGTTCTTCAGTAGAAGCAACTTCAAGGAGTTCACGTATCTTTTGAATACCTCGATCTACTCGATTCCAACCAGTAGGTTCAGCCGGCCGACTTGATGGTGTGGTACTTTGAAGATGATCCAATAGTGGCCTATACATCTCGGAAATATATACTCGTCGAGATTCCCATGTAGGCAGATCGCCGCTACTCCACTTTCCATACCATGACCATAAATCTCCATGCGGGTTTGGATCATCAAGTCCCCGCTCATTTAAAACTTCCCGAATTCTTGCGCATCTGGCCCTGTAGTCACTATTAACAACATGTTGAGTTTTAGGACCGCCAGTAGCAGCTGCAATCATCAGTGCCTTTTGAGCCTCAATTTTTACTATCAATTCCTTGTCAGTCATTTGCTTCTAAACTCTCCTCAAAATAATCGCCAATTGCGTATAAACTTAAAATAACCGAATTACTTCGTTTATACTCCCAAATTGGCATATTTTAAAAAATACATAATTTATGTCTGACTCACTGTATAAAAAATACATATTTCTATACGTTTAAAATTTGTTAAAATTTGTATGTTTTATCTTTCTTTAGTAGATTTATTAAAATGCTCAACTATTTCTTTTATAGTTAATCTTTTTTCCTTCAATTCTTTAATTTTTTCAAGGCGTTCTAACGCCTCTCCTTCTGTATATTTCCGGGTTAATCTCTCCCCGCCCTGGTTAAAAGGCAATATACCAAGCTCGGTATAATATTTAAGCGTAGTTAGTCTTGTCCCGGAAACCTCTGCTAATTCTCCTATGGTTAAAATATTGTTTTTTTCACTAGCTTTTTTGTTCATTTTCTTTCACCTACTTTTTTAGATCATCGCTTTTTGTTAATTATTTTTAGTCATAATATAAAAATCTTATATCATTATAAAATTTTGTAAATTCTACTTCCTGTAATTAGACTTATGGGAAGTAGAAACAAAATATTGTTTATTAAAACTTCACTCCCTTAAAAGTTTTGTAATATTTCGGTAAATCGTTTTCCATCTCAATATTGTCATTATAAACTTGTAACATCTCCAAGCTTCTATGCCTGGTGTATTGGGCAACCCTTAAAAGATCACCCTGATAATTTTTAAGCAAAGTAGTGGTAAAGTAATGCCTGAATCCATGAACACCTTTATCAATTTCCAATTCCCCCAATATTTTCTTTATGATCAATCTTACTCCCCTGGTAGTAATCCTGGTATTTCTGCTGTTATTGCTATTACTGACAAATAGAGCGCCGTCTTTGAGATTATTTGCTTTCAGATAACGTTTGATATGTCTTGCTGTTTCCGGATGCAGATAAATTATTTCTTTATCATCTCTACCCTTGCCTTCGATTAAAGCCGTCTTTCTTACAAGGTCAATATCTTTTACATCTAACCGGGTTATTTCTACTTGTCTTAATCCCTGCAATACCAGTAGGCCAATCATTGCTTTTATCCGGGCGTTGTGAGGGCTGTTGGGAAGGTCCTTTAAGGCAAAGGTTAATTTTTCGATTTCCTGATCATTCAGGCCTTCTTTTTTGTGTTTTTTAGAATGGCTGAATGATTTTATATTTTGGGTAATATCGACCGGTAACAGTCTTCTCCGGTTCAATTCTTTTAAAAAGATTTTAGCGGTAATCAAATACTTGTTTTTTGTTGCAACCGTGTAATCGGTCCGGAGCTTTAAATACTGCTTATATTCCAGGAAGCTGTTCTGGTTCAAACCTTCACCATTAATAAAATTAAGAAAGTGGCCTATCCGGTATTGATAATCTTTTCTGGTTCCTTCACTAATATCTAAAAAATTGAAAATGCTCCAGGCTTTTTCAAGGTCCCAATGGTTTATTATTTCAGTAGAAAGAGTTTCTTCAGAGGCAATCAACTGGTTACTCATAGTTATACCTCCATTAATAATTAATACTTACTAATGCTCATAATATAACTATAATATGTCAATGTCAAATTATTCTGCCTTTTCAAAACCCACTTCCAATAAAAAAACTTATTTCTTTTTAGAATAAATATCCTCTACCTTTTCTCTATTGTACATTTCTAATAAAAAAGACGCCGAAATGGCGTCAGCTTATAATTTAGAATACTTATAAAATAAGGATTTTAGTTTAGAGGAAATTGGCAAATGGCGCGCTTTTATACGGAAAGCGGCAATAAATGGTAATATACCTTTCAATTAAACTATAATAATTTTACAGTTTAAATTTGAAGGATTCATTTAATATCTTGGCAAATATGCAAGTAAAGAAGAGAATACAGAAGATAAAGAGAGAATAAAAGAGAAAAGAAGACTAATAACGGGGAATTTCAGGAACCACGAAAAATATTCTTTAATTTAAGCGTGTTTTAAGCGCTTATTTTAAGCTGGCTGGTATGAATCATCGTATTTTTTAAATACGCCTCATATACGCCAAATACGAAGCTTTTTTCAAAAACGCTAAAACCCTTATGTCTCAACGGTCTTATTGATTTTTAGCAAAATCAACCCGTAATTCATTGATTGTCTGTTTGATTTCTTTGATTTCAGCAGTAATACTATGGGAAAATTCCTTTTGATTCTTGATTATTTCATTAATAAAAAACTCTAATTTCCACACCAGGTATATAGAAAGCACCAGGGGAAAGCCGTTATTTGCTATTAATTTTAGCATATATTCAATATCCAATTAATTTACTTCCTTTCCAAACCCGTTTTGGTCCGGGTCTAATATCCAGGTGTAAGAAATTATCTTTTTCATAGAACCCAATACCGTTAAAGCCTATTTCCTGAGCAAAAAGGAGAAGATCAAAAAGTAAAAAATCTTTTACGTGAATATCTACCGCCATACCCAGGAGATGATAAGAACCGGAAACTCCCCCGACCTTATGATTTTCTTCTTTACACCGGTAACCGGAATTGATATATACCGGCCTATTTATAACCATCCTTAAATGATTTAACCTGGCAAAAAGGTCCGGAGACAACATAACCCGCCTGCAGCAGGGACACTCAAATTCATATAATGAAAAATATTCAGTTAATTCTATATCATTAATTATACCCATAATTTATTTATATTTTAAAGTCCTGCCGTTTCTTACTACATCCGGCATAGCCTTATATATAATTTCGTTCACCTCCGGGACAGTAGCTTTCATAAGATCCTTTACATAGGAAATTTCACCCTCTTTTAAACTAACTTTTTGTTTCCTTAGTATTTCAATTAATTTTACCCAGGCTATTTTCCATTTTTCCTCGCCATTTCCTATCCCCAGCTCTTCTTCAGCCCAAAGCATAGCGGAAAGTATTGCCTCTTTTATTTTGTCTGCCCTGTCCTGGCCAAACTTGTTTATCATAAATTTAGAGAGCAAACCAACCAGAAAAACAAGAGTGAAATCTAATAGATATTTAGTGATAAATACTTCTAACATTTATTACTCCTTTCTCTCTCCCAGGGAAGGTCCGCGGAGCCCTCCAAGGAAGATTTTTATATTAATTTATTTCCTAGCTATTAGCCCACTTCTTTGCTTTCTCGCTTTTCTGGCTAACGACTATTCACTATTCACTAACGACTAATTACACATCCATAACATCAGTAGACTTGTAATCAAGGATTCTTGCATTGACTTTAGCCACTAAGTCATTACCATTATTATGGAAAATGTTCTTAGCGATTATAGTATCCATAACTCCTTCAATAGCTGCATCTTGTGCCGCAAAGTCGAGATAATCTCCATCATCCAAGTTCTTGGGATTGTTCAGGGTTAGATTTATGGTTTTAGCTGCACTATCTCTAAACTGCATATACAGTCTCTTATAACTGGTTACTTCTCCTAATTCGGTTGCCATTATATTTTTCACCTCCTTCTTAAAGATTTACCAGAAGGTAAATCCGTTATCGGTTTTTAGTTTTTAGTTATTAGCCGTTCCTTTGCTTTCATATTCCTCCTCTCCTGCTAACGACTATTCACTATTCACTAACGACTAATTTGCTATTCAGTAAGTTGGGATTCTTTTTCAAGTCTAATCTCGTCTACTGTGTACTTCTGCAGACCTACTAAAGCAGTGGCTGCATCATAGACATCTTGATCCAAAGCAGCAGATTTAATCTTAGTAAAGGTCTTGCTGTTGATGATAGGTGCTCCGGTATCCGGATTAACGCCTACTACCAGTCTAAACTGTAAGGATGAATCACGAGGAACCGTTATTACTACGGCCATTTTTATCACCTCCTTTTTTTAAATCCCCGATCAGGTCGAGGACAGGCTTTAAATCAAGCAAAGCTAAGCGGTGTATGTTATATTTTACCATACTTGACCAAATTGGTCAAGTATAGAGCATTATAGTTAATATAGATACTTAAAAGTGTATTTTTCTTTGATTCTCTTTAAATTGCTCCTTATTTTATAAACCCTGTTAAGTGAGTATCTACTAAACAGGGTAAAACTAAAAAAGGGATCCTCCCCGATACAAGAAGGACCCCTTCCCCGCCAAAAATAGTTTTAATTAATAGAAAGGTTTTGTTAGTGTAAATTTTAATGGGGTAGTTAGAAAGATTTAGGAAATGTTGAACTGAATATTTAAATTATAGAAAAGTTGGAAGATATTTGATAAAATGTTATATTAAATAAATAATTGTAATTGTTTATAGTAAAAGAAATAATTTTTAAATTTGATATTTAATAATACACAAAATAGTTATATAAAGAGTAAGTAAATATATTTGATTATTACATTAATATTACTCAGACTGTAGGGATAAGCAATAGCGAGGATTGTAGAAAAATGGAACAAATTTTTGGTTTTAATTGGTCTCATATACCAGAGCACATAAATCCAATATTTTTTTCTCTTAATCTAGTACAAATTCATTGGTATGGATTAATGTATGGCGTAGCCTTTATTATTGTCTATTTATTAGTGATTTATAGAATTAGAACAGAAAGATTTAAATATTCAAAAGACACTATCTTTACTTTTATGCTTTATGCTATCTTAGGGGTCTTAGTAGGCGGTAGATTAGGATATGCTATTTCTTCTGATTTTAGATACTATTTAACTAACCCATTAAAGATTATTTCTCCCTTTGATTTTTCCAATGGGCTTCAATATACTGGTATTTTAGGAATGGCTTATCATGGTGGGCTAATTGCTGTATTATTAATTTATATTATTTTTTGTTATCAGAAAAAAATAAATCATTGGCGTTTTGCCGACCTTTTTGTTCCCGCTATTCCTTTGGGTTTTACCTTTGGTAGATTAGGAAATTTTATAAACGGTGAGCTTTACGGTCGGGTTACTACCTTGCCCTGGGGAATGTATTTTCCTTTAGATCCTACTCATCAATTAAGGCATCCTTCCCAACTTTATGAAGCTCTTTTTGAAGGAATATTTTTATTTTTAATATTTTGGAGTATAAGGAAAAGAAAATATTTTGATGGTTTTTTTCTTTCTCTTTATCTTATAGGATATGGTTTAGCCCGTTTTTTTATCGAGTTTGTCCGGGAACCGATTTCCAGTGCAGCCTTTAGATTAGGTCCTTTTAACTTAGCCCAAGTTCTTTGTCTGGGAATGATATTAGGAGGAATTATTATTATTCTGATAAAAAAACCAGCTAAACAGTACAGTTCTTAGTAAAGAATGTATACAAAAAAATTTAAATGAAGTTATATTTTAAAGAAAACATATAAATAAATTCAGAAAATCGGATTTTAAAAAATGAATTTTGCGAGACTATAATAACAAAAACATAGTGTAAAAACGAGGAGGTAGAGATGGAGAGTCAATTTCTTATTTATCTGGCTATAGTAGCTATCATAGGTATACTTTTTAGGAATGATTATCTTAGTTTTTAATTTAAAAATTTTTATAAAAGAGGACCTTTTATCTTTTCTTTCTTTTTGGTGAAAGGATAACAGCAATTACGAAGAATAAAGTTGATACTATGGCGATAGATGAGCCAATGGGGAAATCAAATAAAAAGGCGACCAATATTCCTATCATACAATATCCCACTCCAAACAAGGGTGAGAATATGATTATTTTTTTGAAATCGTAAAATTATTATTTGTGGAATTAATAAAGTTAGTTTATGATAATCTAAGAATCTATAAAGAATACCACAAGGAAAATTAGTGGTTAATTTTCGAAACTTCACCTGGAGTCGTGCATAAGCGAAGTAATTCGGTTATTTTAAGTTATATTCAATTTGCCCCCTCGCTAGAAAAACGTTATTATGAATAAGTGCCCGCCTTTGAAAAGCAAAAGTTATTAAAATAGCAAATAACACTAATTATGAAAGGTGAAACTATGGCATTAAAAGTTGAAAATCTCACGAAAAGCTTTGACAGCAAAAATGTTCTTAATGATATCTCTTTCTCTGTAAAAAAAGATGAGGTTTTTAGTCTTCTTGGCCCGAATGGTGCTGGGAAAACAACAATGATCCGATTAATCCTTGATATACTGAAGCCCGATTCTGGAGAAATAAAGTTATTTGGTGAAAATTTTTCAGAAGAGATAAAGGGAAGGATTGGTTACCTCCCGGAGGAAGGTGGTTTATATAAGAAAACGAAAGTTTTTGATTGTATCAAATACTTTGCAAGTCTGAAAGGAATGGAGAACATAGATTCAAAAATAGACTATTGGTTAAAGAAAATGAACCTTCAGGATTATAAAGCTAAAAATATTCAGGAATTGAGCAAAGGCATGCAGAGACAATTACAGTTCATAATCTCGATAATTCATAACCCAGATATTTTAATTTTGGATGAGCCCTTCTATGGTTTGGATCCGTTGAACAAAAAGTTAATTAAGGATATTCTTCTCGAATTGAAAAACAAGGGTACGACTATTATTTTGAGCACTCATCAAATGGATGAAGTTGAGAGAATGTGTGGTCGGATTTTAATGATAAATAAAGGCAAAAAAGTGCTTTATGGAAATTTAAACGAAATTAAAAGCAAATACGGATTTTCGATAATAGTTGAATATGAAGGAAGACTTCCAAAATTTGAAGGCATTAAAAAAGTAAACGATTATGGAAACTATGCAGAGTTAATATTAGAAAGAAAAGCAAACACGCAAAATATCCTAAAAACTTTGGTCGGAAAGGTCGAACTCAAAAAGTTTGAGGTGAAAACCCGTTCATTAAACGAAATATTTATTGAGGTAGTAAAAAATGAAAAATAAGAGTTTAATTATCGCAAAATACGAATTTCTAAAAATCGTCAAAAGGTGGGGATTTTTGTTTTCCACGATACTTCTACCTCTGCTTATGATGCTTCCATTAATGTTTACGATGCATTACCTTCCTCCATTAATTCCACAAATCGCTGCTAACGAAAAAATAGGATTTATGGATTATTCGGATTTTTTGGAACCAACCCAAGAATTCATAGGATATATGGATATTCAGTCAGCTAAACAAGCATTGATAAATGATGATATTTCTTCATTTTTTGTTGTTCAACATGATTATTTCAATACAAGCAAGATTACAATCTATTCAAAGGATGGATCTTTCTTTGGTTCGACTCCAACAAAAACCATAGAGGGTTTTTTGATGAAAAATCTACTAAGATACGGAAATGTTAATGATGTAATTGCTGAAAAAATTGAAAATCCTATAGTAGCAGAAAAAATAACATTAGATAAACAAGGTAATATTAAAGAAGAGAAATCAAAAGCGGGCGGATTCTTACTTCCTTATGCTCTTACTTTTTTGTTGATACTTAGTATTATGATTTCGTCCGGGTATTTGATGCAGGGAATTATAGAAGAAAAGGAGAGCAAAACAGGAGAACTTTTGTTATCATCCATATCCGCAGACCAATTGCTCAAAGGAAAAATCCTTGGATATGGAAGCGTTGGTTTACTTCAGATTGGCATCTGGATTCTTTTAGGTCTTATTATGATATTTAATAGTCCTCTTGCGGGTTTATTTGTTGGGATAGAAATATCATCGGTGTTTGCTCTTGCGATTCTTTATTTTATCCTTGGATATTTTTTGTTTGCAACCTCTATAGCATGTACTGCATCAATTTCCTCATCAATAAGAGAAGCACAACAAACTTCAATAATATTCACCATGTTTGCAACTATTCCTATGGTATTTGCACAATTTATAATGATGAATCCGAATTCAATGGTTGCTAAGATTTTTACATATTTTCCATATTCTTCCCCGTTTATTACAATGATGAGGTTGCTATTAGTTGAAATATCATTTTATGAAATTGTTTTGAGTATTGTAATTTTGATAATCTCGATTGGTGTAATGACTAAACTTTCAGGAAAAATTTTCAGAATGGGAATGTTGATGTACGGAAAGAGGGCAAGTTTAAGAGAGGTGGTTGGTTTTTTGAAAGAAAAATGATGTAAACAAATTAATGAAATAAGGCGGGCACTTCTTTATTATTAAAAAACGCTCGGGGGCAAACTCTAAATTTTTCCTTCGGAACGTTGCACTAAAATTTAGCACTTCGGGGAATATAACACGGGATAAACGGTTTCGCTCGGTTGCACCTCGCTACACCCAAATCCTACTTCGCAGGACTTCGTTTAGTCCTATACGTTATATGAAATCGTAGTTTTCACTATTTTGATATAATATCCCCCACCTAGAATATGATAATCACTAGGAATATTATTGAAATAGTTCAGTCTTATAAAATCGATTGTAGATGCCCTCTTTTTCTCTCTCCCCGGTATTTTATTAAAATGATCTGATATCCTGCTTTTATTGACTCCCTGGTAAATAACTTCTGGTCATCTCATCCCCACGACCGCCCGCCAGGAGCTTTTTTTGCGGTGGCATAGCTTTTGAGCCAAGGAGCAAAAATAGTTTTAATTAATAGAGGGATTTTCACCACCTTTTTATTTTTATTTATAATCATATTTTTTTATGATCATAAAACCCTACCCTCTCCCCTCTTTCATCTACTTACGACACTAATATTAAAAATACTTCTTATTTAAGATATTTTTAGTATATTTTGAAAAATATTTAAGTAATAATATATTTTAAAATCGTTGTGATCGTTATGTGTAAAGAGGTTCCTTGATTTTTGATGATATTCCAGAACCTCTTGTGTGAAGAAAATTTGAGATGACGCCTATAATTCATATGTGAAGAGGTAAAATACTTCCTTATATACAAAATATGAAGGTTAATTTTTGGTGATCTAAAAAAGAACCCTTCCTCTTTTAATGCAGGGGCTTTGGGAAGCATTTTTTATTTTTGTTTGATTAATGTATGAAGCTTATTTTTAAAATATTTTTATATCTTCAATTTTGAAAACCATGTATATTTTTAAAATTTAAATTGTGCATTAATTAATTTAGAATATCACGATTTTAAAACCATATCCAAAAATACTTGTTTTGCTTTTTGTCTATTATTTTTATATTCCTCTAAAAAGTATTTTGCTTGTTCCGTTTTTTCTCTTGTCTTTTTAATTATTTCTTTCTGGATTTCTTCTTTTGGAATTGGAATAAAAACTTTTTCTTTAAAATTTGTGGGTGTTATCTCTGGTTGGACACTTCCAGATTGTAAATAAAACAATTGTTTTTGAACTAAATCACTTTTAAGAATGCACCACAAAAGGATAGCATTATCATAATTTTCAGGTCTTATCACAACAAAACCAGTTGAGCATAATTGACCATTATATTTTTCTGGAACAATAGCAATTTGTTCTGTTGAACCAATAGGGCGGGGTAATAAAATATCATTTGTTTTAATGATCTGTCTGGCTCTTGTGGGAAGGTTAAATAAAATATCTTCTTTACATCCCTTAATTGTTCCTAATTCAGTTGTGTGTTTTACTTCAATATATTTAAATTCTTGTGCTTTTATTTCTTCTAATTCTTTCCTTCCTATTCTATCTTCTATAATATCAAGATCTCTGCCATTAATTAACTTTATCTCTTGACTTTTCTTTAGTTTCTTAACAATATCTTGACAATATGTAGAGTGGGAATAACAATCAATTCTATTTTTTAAGCCATCCAAAAAATTACAAGAGAATATTTCTTCTTTTTTAGGTTCATCAGATAATTTTATTTTTAGTTTTTTAGGAACAATTTCTTTTATTTCATTAATTTTCTTACGATAATCTTTAAGATTTCTCCCTGCTATTTCTTTTAGTTGTTTTGTCTCATCTAATATTTTCAATTGTTCTTTTTCTGTTGGTAATAATAGTATTATAGAGCCAATTTCTTCCAACGATAACCCGCTCTGCCCTGCTCTATATCCTCCTATTCTCATTAACTGTAAAACTCCATATTTTGAGTTCAAAAATTCATGAATAAATTTTGGAATAATTCTAATTTGATTATACTCCTTCTTTAATCTTATTATCCCCAGTGCTTGATTTAAATTAGCATTGACTTCATCTTCAATAAGAGCACATCTATTTATTGCTCCGGTTTTTGCTATTATTATATCCCCTTTTCTTACTCTACTGCTTCTTAACTCTTCATTCTTTTCTTTTGAGATAAATTTATTACGCTTTGTTTTAATAATGTTTCCGAACTCTCCTAAATTTGATATTTGTAATAACCAAACACTACCTGGAAGATATTCAGGTACATACTCTGTTATATGAAGTTGAAATCCCCAGGGCCCACTTATAATCTCTTTTTTTATAGAATTTAGAGGTAATTTTGCCGGTGAACTCTCCAACTTTCTTATTATATCAATTACTGCTGGGTTATAATAATGTGCACTTATTTTTTCATGCAGAGCATAATCAAATGTAAAACATAAAGGTTCTTTTTTTAATAATTTTATATCTTTTAATGTTTGTTCAATATCCATTTCCTCTCTCAAACTTTCTATATTCTTCTAAAATATTTGGTAAATCATTTAATTTTGGTGTTGGTTTTCCTGCATCATTATGCCCTACATTTTTACTGATTGCCATAAAAACGGGTGGTTGTTCTTCATCAAGATATTCCTTTTTCTTTAAATACAAAACTGACGTTTTTACACCAGTATCAGCATTAATAAAAGTATTTTTTGGTAGAGAAATGACTGCTTTTATTATAAAATGTTTTCTTATATACCCTCTAAAAGGAGCGTTTGAATCTGTATTCAAAACACTTTCATCAATAACTGTTAATAACTTTCCTCCTTTCTTTAACAAATTACAATACCTTTCAATAAACATTACATTAGAACTTAATGACGCTCTTATTTCGGTTGAATTGTCTTTGCCTTTTGGATATGCTATGTCATACTGCTTTAAAATTCTCTCTTGGTCTTCATCTTTTTTTTCATATTTCATAGCAAATGGAGGGTTAGTTAAAACAACATCAAACTTTAATCCAGAATCAATTATCTTTTTTAATTCCGCTAATTCGTCTATTCTGTCTTGTTGTACCCCTCTTTCTGCATGTAGTTCTTTATCTAATGTATCTGCCATATAGATATGACTTCCACCATCACCATGTAAATACATATTCATTCTTGCTATTGGCACAATATCTTCCTCGCTTGCGTCTATACCATAAATACATTTTTCTCTTATTTCCTGTTTCAACCTTCTTTTATCTGTTGATATGCTATTGACTTTTTTAAACATATCGGAGAGAGCAAAAATCAAAAATCCACCAGTTCCACAGCATCCATCTAAAATCAAGTCGGGTTTATATTCCTCATTTTTTCTATCGTATTTTATTTTCAGGTTAGCCATCTTAACCATGGATTTAACAACGGTTCTCGGAGTAAAAAATTGTCCTAATTCTTTACCTCTTATCACAGCACTTAAAAATGTCTCAAATACTCTACCATTCCAATCCTCCTCAACAACACTTAAATTGAGGTGTTCAATTAATTTTACAATTTCTTTAATAGTGGAGGGTTTTAAATTTAACTCCTCACCTTTCTTAAAAATTCTTTTCTTTTTTCCGGAGAGAACATCTTTTTCTAATTTGTCTCTATACCTCTTAAACAATTCATTCATGGGATTATCAAACCTATCCTTTAGTTGAGTAATATAATCAAGAGAAAATTTAAAATCATTTTTATTAATTACCTCTCCTTCCTTCATCTTTTCGTTTATTATCCTATCTTCATTCAGTTTTATAAATAAAAGTTTAGTAAACTCATAAAATGCTGTTTTTGGTGCTACTTTGTGTTTTCTCCATATTGTATTATGACATATTAGAAATACGCCATTTAATCTATCAATTTCTGGTGTATTAAACTCAAAAATATTTTCTACATTATTAATATTCTTCAAAGAATTATAACTTATATGCTCTTTTAATTTTTTATATTTTTCGTTATCTTCTGAAAAATCATCAAAATTTAATTCTAAAATTGGCTTTGTCTGATCCGTTAAAACTAATTGAGTTTTTATACCATTTGTTATTAGACAATATTTTATTGGGTTAGACCCAATATATCTCCTATTAACAATAATTGAATAATCCTGTGCCTCTTGAACAAATTCATTAATATCTTTTTCAGGGTGTTTTGCCTCTATAATCAAAGACCAAATCTTATTAATCTTTATAGCATAATCAGGTCTGTGAAGTCTTTTTTTTAATCCTTTCCCGGTTGAATGATAAGGAATGGTGAGTTTTGTAAAAATATTTGCGTCTTTATAACCTAATTCTTCAAGTAATCGTTTAACAAAAAACTGTTCTACGTCGCTTTCATTCCTTAAGTTTTCTTTAATACAAAAAATGTTTTTTTTCATTTAAATTTATTCTCTCCCAAATGATATTATTTTCTCTCCTTTAATGATATAAAATCTCCTGAATAGCATTACTTATAATTTTAACTAAAGGATAATTCAGTAAAATCTTAAATCTATATTTCTTATACTACAAATTTTTTAAAAACCCTCTTTTTCAATAAAATAATTTTAAAATGTATCATTATTTTGATTAATTTTAACTGCCCTTGTAAATCTTTCCTATGGACATGTTCTCGTCGATTTAAATATACTCCAGCTACCTTAATTAACCCACCTCAACCACTCCGACTAATCTACTTCTACCACGACCGCCCGCCAAGAGCTTTTTTTGCTAAAAAGTTTATTTGAAGGTCTACCCATACATAACAAGACTCTATCGGACATTCTTAAAGAAATATATGAGGGTTTATCTTATCCGATAAAGCTTTGTTATGTATAGCAAAAAAAGCATTATATTTTTATAAAACAAAAAGCAATTTTTGCCTTATAAAAATATAAAGGCGGGCTAAATCAGATACTTTCTATCGTAGGGCTAAACCTCTCTTCCCGGTAATCGCATGGCTTCCCTCCCTTCCCTCCCTGTTCCTGATCATTGTTCTTCTACGTTTTAATATTTTTTAAGCAGTAGCAGTATAAAAAAAACTAAAACTATCCTAAGAGTTTACACACGCGGCATCGATGGCGTTTATAGAAGACTCAGCACCACAAAAAATCACAGCAAAAACATTAAGCGTAGGGCTTTTTTGTGGTGCCGGTTTCTACAAACGCCAGGAGAAGAAAATTCAAAGAGAAGAAAAAAGATGAACTTTCCCCTGCGATAGGCAAAAACTATATAAATAAAAATGTTTCTTTTCTCTTAACTTTTTATTTATGTATGTTTTTACTTATCGCTTAACCGTAAGGAATCCAAAAGATATAGTCACCGAAAAGGGAGATAAAAAATCCCTGCTATTATTTTTTTCATTTATTTTTTATCTCTCTTTTCGAGGGAGAAGACTAAGCCACTCTTCGTTAACAGCTACACATTTTATATCAGAATAAAGATATATAAGAGGGGTGGTTTTCCCTTCTTATATATCTTTTAAGCAATCATCTTCTCTTTAGCATTACACGATAAAAATAATTCAAATTTTCGCTTCTCCTAAATTTTAATTATTTTTTGAGTGTTATGCTTCTCTTTTCGCTTTTCTATTTCTGGTATTGCTTTTTGTAAAAGAGGGGTGATTTCCCCCTGTTTACAAAAACAATACTTTCTCTCTCCCTGGCAATACTCTCACCAGGTAAATTACTATTTATCCTGTGAGTGTATTGCTCTTTCTTTTTACTTCTTACTGCCCGAAGATGTTTTTTTTGAGTCAACGGGAAGATGTTTTTAATCTTCCTGTAAAGACTCAGAAAAAAATTTGTTAGGGCAGATCGTTCGGCAATATAAAGATATTTCAACCAGGTAACTGAAAAGGTTTTTTTACTATGCAAGTTACTGCTTGCAGGGGTACAAAAAACCTTTTGTGTTACCTGGGTAGTTACATTAAAAGGGGAGAGCAACATTTGTCAGTAGTGGATACTTTCACTGCTGCCAAATGTTGCGGTATTGTCTTTGCACTTATGAAGAAATATGAGTCTAAAAGCGGGCTTCTTTTAGTCTCATATTACATTCATAGGTGCGTCCTATATTTGATTTTCTTCTCTCCGGATAAAATTATATTTCGTAAATAGGGGCTGTTTTTGCCTTATTTACTGAAATATAATTTTATCCTTTCTTCCGGTGATCACAATCTAAAAGGGCTTTTTCTTTTAGGTTGTGTTAACCGGTCTTTCTTTTTTAAAGTTCTCTTATTCTTACCACCTGTTGATATTTTTCTTTGGTCCAACGGGGATATGTTTTTAATATCCCATGTAAGGGTCAGAGAAAAATTTGAACAGGTGGTTATTCCTGACGGCAATATTAAGACAATCAATCAGGCGATAGAAAAGTATTTTTTCCTATTCCTAAAATGCTTTTGAATTGCCTGGAGTGTTACGATAAAAGGGTCTGCGGAAGCAAATAGACTCACAGAGACAGAATAGGGGCGGGGCAAGGGAGAGAGGGTCTCGATAATACCCGCGCTTATGCTTGTAGAGTAGGGGGTGAATCGACCGCAGTTTTTCCTTCCCCCTTAATGCTTCCCCCCTAATGAATCATAGCCTAACCTTGTTTTTTTGCGGTGGCGAATAAAGCGAAGCAACAGCGGGGCATAAGAGCGTTACCTTCCCTTGCATTTATACTTAGAAGCGTCCCCGCGAGCGTAGCTTTTAAGCCAAGGAGCAATAATAAAAAGAAGGGGGATAAGAGGGGGGTTTTAGGGGGGATTTAAGGGGGAAGGAAAATTACCCGCCCCGTCGGTGTGGATTAATAGATTAGTGGCTTTGGATTGTCTTATATATTATAAGGTTGTAGAGCAAGGACAATGACCAGGGGAGCTGGTGAGATGGTGTGGATATGTCCTTATTTTTATTATTAAGATAAATGCCTTACTACCGAGGGCAATATTTTGATAGGATTGTTGAAGAGGATTCTTCGTATCCTAATGTTGAATAATATATTCCCAAATTAAAGTTATTGTGAAAAATAAAGCCAGACTTAGAATTTAATTGCGGTGGAAAAAATTCCTTAACAATCAAAACTAAGTCCGGCTTTATTATTAAGTTAAACTCTAAGCTTGACTTTGAGGGATATAAAATAGTCAACCTTTCATCTAAAAATCTTATATGAATAGTCTAAAATCCCTTTTAAAATAATAAAATTAGGGATAGCCGGGTAGATTAAATTAGCCAGGTAAATTAGATTAGTCAAAGTGGCCAGGATTGATTAAATCGGAAATGATTGAATTAGATTAGATAGAATATAAGAAAATTACACTATAATTTCTGTTAACCTTGGTCAGCTGCAGGAGGTTAACGACATTACAAAATTAAATGTGAAATATTAGAAAACATCGTCTTGGCATGGTAATGAATAATGAGAGAGAAAAAGTGGGTCCTCAATTTTATACAGCTCTTATTATTTTCTAAAATCCTTCTTTGGATATTTCGTTAATACTATAAAGATAAGAGATTAAAAAATAGGATAATAAATAAAAAAATAGAAGAAAGAGGTAAATTCCTAAAAACCTTAGTATATTAGTCCGCATTTTGCCTCTGAAACCCTTGAGAAATATAGAAATTACCTCTGTAAAATTACAGTGTTTTTTGTAATTTAACTAAAAAAACCTTTTTTTTCTAAATTTCTCATTATATTATTTACGATTCGCCAATCCATATTTGTTTCTTTTGCTATTCTGTAAACTGAAGGACTTTCGCCCTCAAAAACAGTTCCTAAAAGACAAACTATTCCGCGTTGAGCATTGCTTAATTCCGGTAATATTCTTATATTTTTAATCAAAATATTACTGTCTTTTAATTTACCGTCCTTAAACCTATATTCGCAAGCCTCACATTTTATATAAGCAATCTTATTTCTGATGCCGCTACATCCATAATTGTAAGCTTTTCGGCAAACCTTTTTTAGATCCAATTCTGTTAAAGGTTTTGATAGTGATCCATTTTTTTCAATAACTAACTTTTTTGAATATTCGTCCGTATTCTTATTTTGGAGTAATAGATTATAGAGAATAAATAAGCTGTTGTTTCTCTCTCCTTCATCTAAATCCCTGCTTAATATCTGGCGTATGCAGTCAACTTTTTGACCGTGATATTTTGGTATTTTAAAAGCTTTATGCTTTCTATCTTCTACGCAAGGAGCTGGTTCCCTTTCTTTTTCGATTAATAATTTTGGTATAGGCAACATCTCACTAAGGGGAATTTCATAAACATATTGGTGATTTTTTATTATTGATGGGGGAGCTACAACATAGGTTCCATTACTTTTTAATTCGAGTCTTTTACCGAATAGGCCATTGGTGCTTTTAACATATTCGCCATTAAGAGAAAAGTAGTAATGATAACCCCTTCTTGTTCTAACTCTGGTTGTTTCTTTTATCTCTGGTAGAAATTCTTTTAACTCCGGCAAAAGATTAAGGTCATCAACATCAATAACCGCTAACTTACTTATATCCCCGGTAACTATTCCAACATTTACATCAGAAAATTTATTACACCAATCAAAAATATCTTCTATGTTTGCTTTTTTATATTGGTAAGATTTCCAATATATATAAGGTTTCTTTTCCCTATCAATCGGTATTAGACTATATTCGTATTTTATGTACTCATTTATACTTTTAAATATA
>Ga0315543_1000793_pt1 | contig 36973 bp, 30 predicted proteins | sample SalMarSW160210MG_2_FD_203098 | JGI IMG/M metagenome (GOLD analysis project Ga0315543, IMG submission 203098) | Salt marsh sediment microbial communities from the Plum Island Ecosystem LTER, Massachusetts, United States - Salt Marsh Sediment SW1601-210 ...
AGACCGATCACCAATACGCTATATTCAAAAAAGCAGGTTTGCAATGATGTATAGCCGATATCAACATACATGGACGAGTCGCACCAGGGCGGGCTTTAGCTCACTTTAAACTTTAGTTCACTTCAAACTCTTGCAGCGATTCTTCAGGCAGAGGCGGAGAACTCTGACCTGGCCCAAAGGACCAGGTTTTTCAGGACAAAATAAAAGGCAAACTGCGCTAACTGCGGGGTTTGTTGGTTAGAATGACAAATACAAAACTATCATAATTTTACAGCCAATTAATCAAGGGTGCTGGGTTATTGCCTGTCCTATTATTCATAATCGAGATCATATATGACTTTTTTTTCAGACGAAAACAAATTGGCCGCCGCACGAAAAATCTTTGAGTATGTCGGCGAAATAATCAATGTCCGCTTTTCCATACGCCTCTGGGATGGGTCCATAATCCCTTTGGGTAAAAATGTCGATTCTGAATTCTTTATTGCCATTAACGGACCAGGAGTGATAGGAGCACTATTACGCAGACCGACTTACGAGAACCTACTCCTTCAATATATAAATGGCTCGGTAGATATTCATGGCGACCTTATTGATTTCGTAGCTGTTGCCCGCAAAAAACGACCCACCAAAAAATTAAAAAAAATAAACAAGTTCTTCTTACTCAGACAAGCTCTGCCGCTCTTATTATCTTTTTCTGAAAAAACAAGCGTTCAGCATGAATACCTATATGACGAAGTGGGGCGAAAAGAGTCACGAAGGGACAACAAGAAATTTATTCAATTTCATTACGATATGAGCAACAATTTTTATGCCCTGTTCCTCGGCGACGAGATGCAATATTCATGCGGTTATTTCACTGACCCCGACAATTCCCTTGATCAGGCTCAATACGACAAACTTGATATAATATGCAGAAAACTGCGCCTGAAACCGGAGGAAAAACTGCTAGATATTGGCTGCGGTTGGGGAGGACTTATCTGTCATGCCGCTCAAAACTATGGTGTCAAGGCACATGGTGTCACCTTGTCTCAAAAACAGTTCGACTATACAGCGGCAAAGGTAAAAAGACTCGGCATAGAGGACCGTGTAACAGTCGAACTCCGAGATTACTCAACTCTTGAAGGTACGTATGATAAAATCGCCAGCATTGGTATGTTCGAGCACATCGGCCTTGCCAACATGCCCAAATATTTTCAAAAAATTAATTCTCTTCTCCGGGACAGGGGTATTTTGTTAAACCACGGGATTTCTCGCCATGCAAAACCCACAAGGCGAGCAGCCCGTAAAATCAGGCCCGAGCGCCGTCTGCTCTTAAAATATATTTTCCCCGGAAGTGAAATAGATAATGTAGGACATACTATAGACTTACTTGAAATTAACGGATTTGAAGTGCATGATGTTGAAGCCTTGCGCGAACACTACGCCCTCACCACCCGTCACTGGTATAAAAGGCTCATGGCGCGCAAAGAAGAAGCTATCAACTTTGTAGGCATAGAAAAATTCCGTATATGGGCGCTTTATCTTGCAGGAGTCTCAATCGGGTTTACAAATGGATCAATTCATATTTGCCAGATCGTTGCAACCAAGCATTCTGCCAAAGGAGCATCAGGCCTTCCTTTTACAAGGGCAGATCTATACGTCAACAACGACGGGTAAGCCTAAAGAAAACAACGGGGTCAGGTCTTCATTCTTGACAGTTTTTCGCCACAATGTGAAGAATGAAGACCTGACCCTTGGGCTTTTCTGGAAGTAGGAACCCGGCTTTTCGCACATGTTCTTACTCAATATATGGAAAGGTCGTAAGAAATCCGATCTGATGCTGATAATTAAAAAAAATTAAGTAGATAATTTTCCTTTTCAATGGAGGTGTAAAAAGAAATGTCTGGAAGGTTGAGAGATTTTATGGCAAAATCAATCAGTTGATTGTAATTAAAGCGCATGTCCATCCTTTCGTAGTATTTTTCTAAAATCCTCTTTGGCCGGAAGTCTTTAAATTTGCAGGGTATTGAAAGTGTTGGGATGTTTTTCTGGGTGATCACTTTCAGGATATCATCATTATTATATTTAATCAAAGGTCTAAAAACCTGATACCCATCCTCCATTGTTAAAAGTGGGTAAAAACGCTGAGATGTTTCCTTAAATCTTTTATTTTTTTCAACGCCTATCCCTTGATCAGGATTAGAAAAAATATCGCTTAACAAATGCTCTAAGGAATAGCTGACGATGTCCCAAAGAGAGTAACCCACGATGAGGACAAGGCTGTGCCAGTCCTTTATCGAGCAGGTCAAAATGCTCTTAAGTAGCTTTTTCCTTCGTTCTTGACATAAAAGACATGGATTTTCTGAATTCTTAAGGTCGTCATCCGTCTTTCCCATATCATGCCAGATTATACTTACACCCTGTTTAATCCAATAAGATTCTATCCCTTTTTTCTCTTCGATAGTGTATCTGTGAACCGGAAAGGTTCCTGTATGTGCCGTAAAATCGAACCCAAATTCTTCTCTTGCCTTATGGATAAGGTCCATAGCGACAGACGAGTCTTTGCCTCCTGAAAACAACATGATAATATTTTTATCACAAAAGCTTTCAAGTATAAGTTTATATTCCGCTTTCCAGCGAGTATAACTTAAGTCCGAGCACATAGTTACCTTAAAAAAGATTAAAGGTTTGATATTGATATCATATCGGAATCATTGCATATATTTTTTAAGCTTTGATGACTAACGTTAACACCCAATCCGGGACCTTCTAAAGGACCAGCCTTACCACCCAACCCAAAAGATACATTTTCAAATGTAGTATTTTCCTTTAACATGTATTCGTCATAGGAACCATCATAGTAAACGGCATCACGACAGAGAAGACACAGCACTCTGCCTGCAGCAGAAAGAATGCCTGATTCGCCCAGCTGACATCCGATTTGGAAAAGGATCCGCTTCATCCGTAAGTAATCAATTATCTTGAGTGAATTTCTAAATCCGCCGCATTTGGATAGTCTTACGTTGATCATTTTATAATAGCCCTCTTTAGCGATCTTTTCCATATCGCCTAAAGAGCATGCCGACTCATCGGCCATCAAAATCACACCCTCATTTTGCATAATGCCGGCAAAATCGGCAATGTCCGGTTCGTTCGGCATCATAGGCTGTTCAACAACTTTGATTTTGTAGTTTTTAATCAATGGTATGTGCTTAAAGGCAAGTTTACGGTCCCAGGCACAATTGATATCCACCCTAAGATCATGATTTCCTCCAAACACCGAGTGAACCGTTTCGATTATTTCTTTATTTTGTTCGAAATCTTTCCCCAGTTTCAGCCGCAACTTATTTATTTTTTTTTCTTTAATCAATCGACATAGTTCCATTATCCTCTGATTATTATCTAGCGGAATTGCGGCGCCATAATAAATATTGCCGGTAATAAAATCTTTGGAGAAATAGTCTATGATGTGTCGATCTTGGCTTTTGCCTAAGACATCTAATAGAGCTGTTTCAAGGGCGCAAATTGCAGCATTGTGCTCCCTTCCACTCGTAATATCATCGATAAAATTCCATATCTGGGAAATATTATTCAATTCCCTGGGGAAAGTATCTTGCTGTATGAAATGGCGAATGCTTTTGGCGGTACTTTCTGATGACTCACCAGTAACGTAAGATCTGGGGGCGCCTTCTCCGTATCCTGTTATTTCCCCCTGTTCAGCTATGATTTCGACAATGATATTATTGACATAAGACCTTTTTCTTAAAGAATGAGAAAAATCGAATGAAAAAGGGAGCCTTACCTGATGTATTATGACTTTGTTTATTCGCACTATCCTTTCCTTGTATCAATCGAATGTGATGATCGATTGGAATTGTTAAGGGGAAGGTTCAGTATAAACACTGTCCCTTCATTAAGCTTACTTTTTACCTCTATAGCCCCATCATGGTCCTGCATATTCTGATGGGCGATAAACAGCCCAAGACCAGTACCGCTGTGTACATTACTCTTATGCTTAGTCGTAAAATAGGGATCAAACACCCTGTCAATATGAGCAAGTGGAATTCCGGGGCCATTATCTTTAATCTCAATGCTAACTGTGGCCTGTTTTTCCTTTTCGGCACAATTTTTTGTAATTAATTCAATTTTCCCTCCCTCAGGAGTAAAATCGACTGCATTTGAAATGATATTTAAAACAACCTGTTTCATTTTTTCAGAATCCATCCAGACTTGCCCGATATTGGGATCAAATTGACAGGAAACATTAATCTTCTTGGCATTACTTTGGGGTGAAACCAGAAGAATCATTGAATCAATCAATCCATGCAGATCCATTAACTCCATGTGCGATTCTTTTGTCTTAACCAGGTCCAGAAGTTCGGTAATAAGATTGTTTATCCGGCGTGTCTCTTCCATTGCAATCTTATGAAAGTCTTTTTGAAATTCTTCATCATTGTATTTCTGCGGCATCATCTGGATAAAAGTCCCTATGGCTGTCAGGGGATTCTTGATCTCATGGGCCAGTCTTGCTGCCAGATTTCCTAAAAAGGAGAATTTTTCTGAACGGCTTAAGAGAGCATGAGATTGCTTGAGTGCTTTCATCTGTTCCTGAAGCCTGCTGTAAAGTTTTGCATTTTCTATAGCAATGGCAATCTGTGGTGCGAAAACTTCCAGTGTTTCCCGTGTTTCTCTGGGCACACCCTTTCCATCAACAGCATCCGTGGCAATAACACCGATCACCCTGGAGCGGGTGATAAGGGGAACTACATATACTGAAGTTGGTTTGCTGTAAGTCAGCATAATATTTTCTTTTCTCAGGGTTGAACTCTTTACCTCAGGTACATACTCTGCCTGTCCAGTGTTTGTTACCCTTGCCAGAATGTTGCTTAAACGGTCCAGAGAAACCCTGTAGTTTTTGACCACTTCAGACATTTCACCATGAAAATCCATGCCGTGAATATATTCAAGGCATCCTTCATCTTCATTAACAAGCATGATTATGGCACGGTTGACCCGGCAGACGTTGGACAGAATGTTCATGATAACGGTTAGGAGTTGTTCCAGATCCAGCAAAGACAGGATCGCCTTGCCGGTTTCCTGTATGGCTGCAAGTTGTTTGATTTTTTTGTTAAGCTCTATATTCAACAGGTTAACTTCCTCGTATTTTTGTTCGATGATCGCTTTATCTTCTTCCATTTCCGTTATGGTTTCCATAAGAACCGATTTTGACGTGAAAAACCGTGAAAAAATCTCATGAAATCTGTTTTTGAAAGGCCATTTTATATGGTATTCGCAGTATGGACTTCCATCAAAATAACAACACGTTTCTTTTATAACGGCGGGGTTTGCTTCCCATATTAACGGCATGGACATATAAGTTCCTTGATTATACAGACATATGTCTTTGGTTACACCCATATTAGGATCCCAGTGTAAGCGTACAACCGCTTCATTTTTTCTAAGTTCAACAAGCTCTACTCTCTTGCTTCTATTCCAGCGGTCATTTACTTTCTGGCCATGCTTGAGCGCTTTTCTAACAGACCAAAATGCCTTAAATATAATACGCTGAGCGTAGCCCAGAGAAATGTTTTCCGTAGCATACCTGCCAATTTTATAAGCCGCCTTCTCATCATTAAGGATTGATGCCGCTCTTTTGTATAACTTTGAAATAACGCTGCAGGAAATCCAGTTGTTGGGATCTCTTAAAAAACTTTCAGGATCCTGAAGCACATCAATTTCAGGATCAAGATTCCCAAAAAGAGCACTGCAATCACCGTCATTATATTTTTCGACATAATCAAGGATTGCTCTGGAATTTATGCAGCTCGTTTCCTTTTCCATATTTATTAACCGATTTTATACCTGAATCTTGCATGAAAATTAATGAGAATCTTTATGTTACGTATTTGAACCGAGTTTATGCAAAATCATATCATTACACATTTTACCCAAATGGTATATCAGACGATGATCTTTTTTATTCATTAATTTTCACCCAAAGGGCGAGCCGGAAGCTTCCATCTGCTGCGTTATTAAGGGCTTGTAATAGTTCACTATGACTTCGCCCTTAAGTGTCTTGCATATGAAAGCCTCCGACTCGTGCAAAATTCAGGTTATAAGTCAAAAACTTAGTGGGATTGCTCCCGACCGGGGCGTAATACAGGCCGGAAATGCAAAGCTTCGCCGGAATTTATAACGGTAAAATTCGGGTGTTTCTTTGATCTGACATCAATTTTTTATATTTTTCGGTTATCCCGGGCACCGATTTTTTGAAAGTTGAAAGGCTTTCTCCCTGTACGTTAAATATTGATCTGTTGTTGTCTCTAAAACATTGGTCGGGTATGGCATCATCCCTTAAGGACCGAGCCGGAAGTCTGAAAAAAGGCATAATATTTAAAAGTGCATTTTTTATTTTTTGTGTGTAATTGGAAAGTTTAAAGATTTTTGTATTATAATCGAGAATAGTCTCAAAGTCCAAATTTTTAGACGGCTGTCTGACAATGTTCTGCCCAAAAACACCGTCATCGTCAAAAACAACATCCGGCAGAGATACGGCAAAATCATAAATTTTGGTTTTGGGATATACATGACATTCCCCTACCTTAAAGATATGTCCGCCCGGACCTTTGTATTTAAATAAATTTTGGACAAAGACAAGGCTTTCTTTAAGATCTTTTTCCGTATCACCCGGATACCCGGAAATCATGAAAATTATCATCGGAATTTCATTTCGGGCGGCTTCTTTAAAAATAGCGATGGTATTTGCAATATATTTTTTATAATGAGATTTGTCCTTAACCTTATTCATGCGTCTCAAGGTGCTGTAACTGGCCGACTCAAAGCCAAGGGCGATAATGCCGCACACATCTGCAATGCCGGAGATAATGGAAGGATCGAGCACATCGCAACGACTTTCAAAATTAACTTTCATCCCCAATGACCTCAGTAATGGAAACAGATCAAAAGATTTAAATAGAGCATCACTGACCAGCAGGGTGTGGGCATTGATCTTATCCGTCAAATTTTTCAGGTCGTTATAAATTATTTCAGACGGCACTTTTCTTCTGTGGGGTCGTATAAATTCTTCCATACAAAAATTACACCCATAGGCACAGCCCCTGCTGAAGGCATATGGCAAAATATCGTACTTCCTGGGATGCATTAATAAATCAAGGTTAAGAAGCGCTTTTTTAGAGAGATCAAACCGCTTTCCTCTCCGTGTTAAATATGTTTGACCGTCTTTTTTCCACGCAATGTTGGGAATATTCTCGTTGATCGGATTTTTCCCCATATGCAAAAGTTCAACGATCTTAAGTGAAGCCTCTTCGCCTTCACCCAACACAATCAAATCTACTGCCGTGGTTATGGATAAAATCTCTTCATAGTAAATGGTCGGGAAATACCCCCCTAAAAAGATAAAAATATCAGGATCCAAGCTTTTGATAAGATTACAAATATCAATGACTTCTTCTGCCTGGGAAATTGCCGTGCATGATATACCGACCCCCTTTGGTTTTATTTTAGCCAGGTCTTTAAAGAATTCCCGGGATATCTGTTCTTTTCCTTCTTTGTTAAGAGGCAATCCATAGTCCATGGCTACGGAAATAACTTTGATTTCTATGTCCGGTCTGTTAATCTTTATAAAACTCGTGATTTCCAGAATAGGTAACGGATAAGCAGGAACATACATCCCTGTATTTTTTGAAATCGGTTCAATAAATAAGAACATTGTAAAATCCTATAGTATGAGACCTTTGCAAAACGCCCCCTTTTGCCCAATTCCGGCGTCAGACTCAAACAAGGGAAGGTTCAAGCACAGGAATCGATGCCGGTGTTTCTGCTGTCACGTCAGAGGGTGCAAACATATCCAATTTCGGATATTTTTTCCATTGATACCATTCTTCAGGAAATTTGTATATATAATGTTCCATAAATTTTAGCACTATCTCCCCGATGGACATATCCATGGATTGCTGATACAGTTTTGTCATTTCTTCCCAAGAAGATGTTATAAATTTATATCTTTGCCAGGAATCTCTGTGCATCGCTCCAAAAACAATAGCGGCTTTACATCTTTTCGATAGAATATTTATTGTTTTGTCCATATGAATATGTTTGCCCAGAAAATCTATTTTTTTATTACGACAGGGCTTCCATTCATCTATCTCGTCACATTGGGTTATCACAACCCGGTTTTCTTTTAGATTGTCAAAAATCGCTTTCATGATATTTGGGGTCTTGTCCGGGTCAATAAATCTGGCTGAAACTTCGCCGGCACGTTGATTTGATATTTCCCGTAACCGGTTTGTTTTAAATTTCACCACAATGGTTACCGGGTAATTATTTAAAGCCAGATAACCCGGAATGAATTCCACCCCCCCGAGATGTCCGGTGATTAAAAGAACACCCTTGCCTTTGCTAAGTGCTTGATTTATAGAGGTTATACCTTGATTTTCTATGTGTGTTCGGAAAAAGGTTTTCCATGTTTCAGTCGTGGAAAAGGCATTAAAAAATTTTTCGTAGTAATGGAATAATACGCCTCGAAAAACGTCTCTTGTAACAGATCTAATTTCAGAGCTACTTTTATGGTCAATGAAAACCGTTTTAACAGCCTTTTTGATTTTCCATTTTTCTTTTCTGTTAAAGAAAAAATATAATTTGCCCAAAATACTCATGTAATAGAGGGTCATTCTCCACCCCAGCATCCTGCACATAAAAATGTTAAATCGACCTTGCAAAAAAGAACTTAAATTAATCTTCATGGTAATGCCTCCTTTGTGTTATTGGAATTTTTCTCCGCCGGGTTAGTTTTAAATTAGGAAATAATTCATAATATCAAGATGAAAATAAAGGCGCGACGCGGAAGCAACTGGTGAATTTAGAGAACTATACTTTATGAAATATTCAGGTTGAACGTATGATGTCTATCAATCCATTTGCTTATGTGTTTTTTCAAAAAACGTGCCACAACCTGCCGAATAGATGGAATCGGGGGTTTGAAAAAGCCGTTATGAGATAAATGTTATATAAGAATTTATTTAAGATCCTTGTTTAGAGCGATGTTACATTAATATGAATAATATGAATATATATAACAAAACAATTAATACTTTTAATAGACGAGGTACAGTCATGGAGAATGAGATAGCAGATATGCACAGAAAAATGTGCATCGTGCACATTTTTCTGTGCATCTTTGTTTTGAACACTCTGTGATTGACGAAGATAAAATTTTATGATGATATATTTTTTAATGATCTTACCACTAAATTAACCATAACATAATAATAACTTAACATAGTCTGTCTCAGGCGGGCTCAGAAACCATGGCATAAAGTTTGCTTGTTTCTCGATTGTTTTAATTTTTCCGTTTCCGAATATTTTTAATCTGGTTCATAGCAAGCTTACAGACTATAGATGAAGAAAGAGCGAATTGGATATGAAAAAAAATCATACGATTCTTGTTGTTGATGATGAAAATGGCGTTCGCCAGTCGTTTAACATGGTCTTAAAGGATGATTATAATGTGCTTCTGGCTGATACAGGTCAGCGAGCTATTGATATTTTTATAAAAAATAAAGTCGATCTGATTTTGCTCGATATCCTTTTGCCGGATACCGGAGGTCTTAACCTTCTTGAGAAATTCAAGGAAGCAGATCCCAATACAGAAATAATCATGGTAACAGCAGTTAATGAAGTTCAAACGGCGGTAAAGGCAATTAAAATGGGGGCTTATGAATATATCATTAAACCTTTCGTGGTTGATGATGTCTTGACTGTAATCAATCGGGCTATGGAAAAGCGAAGCCTTGTAAAAGAGGTTGCCTATCTGAAGGATGAACTTGAACGGTATTGCCCCTTTGAAAAGATGGTTGGCAAAGATGAAAATATGATAAAAATCTTTGAGTTAATATCGATTGTTTCTCAAAGTGATGGTGCCGTACTGATACAGGGGGAGAGCGGTACCGGTAAGGAACTGGTTGCCAGAGCCATTCATAACCGGGGATCGAGACACAAAGAGCCGTTTGTGGTTATTAATTGTTCCGCCATACCGGCGACCCTGATGGAGAGTAAAATCTTCGGTCACAACAGAGGTGCGTTTACCGGGGCCACCCATACCAGTGTCGGCAAGCTGGAAATTGCAGACAAGGGGACTATTTTTTTGGATGATATCGATTCTCTGGATATCAACATGCAGGCTAAGCTTCTACGAATTATCCAGGAAAAAGAATTTGAAAGACTCGGCAGCACCAAGGTTATCAAGGTTGATGTCAGGTTTGTGGCATCTTCGAATAAAGACCTCAAAAACTTGATTTTACAGGATGAATTTCGTGAAGATCTCTATTATAGGCTGGCCGTTTTTCCCATTGAACTCCCCCCCTTAAGAGAAAAAAAAGGTGATATCCCACTTCTATTGAACCACTTTTTGGAGTTAAATTCCATGAATACCGGGAAACCTCCCAAAATATTTTCCGAAGAAGCAGTTGACATATTAACAGAATATGATTGGCCGGGAAATGTCAGAGAGCTTCAGAACCTGGTAGAAAGATTGTTTGCCATTACAAAAGGTTCTGTGATTCATCTTAAAGATATTTCCATTTTCAACAGTGGTAAAAGGGGAATTAAGGATATGACCCTTAAACAAGCCGTGAGAGCATTTGAGAAAAATTATATTTTCGAGATTCTTGAAAGCGTTGACGGCAACAGAAAAAAAGCGGCAGAACGACTCGGAATACATCGCAACACACTTTTTTCCAAAACAGTCGAATTTGGTTTGAATACGAACAAATAAACATATCTGAAAGAGCCAGTTTCAAAATGTTCAATTTTGTCCAAGGTCAAGGAAGGAGAAAATTTTAACCACAGGAATACCTGGAGTATTTCGAGGATTAAAATTTGAGCCTGACGCAGAGATTGGGCAAAAGGGGGCGTTTTGAAACTGGCTCTGAAATTCTACAAAGGGAACCTCCTCTATTTCACATCTTTTTTTTATTTATCCTTGACATGAATTTGCAAAATGTTTATAGGACCTTTTTTAAATGTGATTTTTCTGAATTTTATCTCCAACTGGAAATGAGTTATCTCCAACTGGAACAGTCGATTAACCGACTAATATTAATAGACAATTTTATTATTATCGACTTGCGATCGACTCAATAGAAACGGAAATTTGGAACGGTCCTGAATATGAGTCTTAATGATTTACTGGCGCGAAGAAAAACCAGGATTATAAAAGACTGGTTTGCCTTAGCAGTTGAAACTTATCCACCCGACACCGCATCATTCCTAAAGAGGCAGAAAGATCCTTTTGCCAACCCTGTTGGAAGAACCGTATCCCTTGGATTGGAAGCATTATTTAATGAACTCCTTAAGGAAATGGATTATGAAATTATAACCTCCTTCCTCGATCCCATTATCAGGATCAGAGCTATTCAGAACTTCTCCCCTGCACAAGCCGTAAGTTTTATCTTTCTTTTAAAAAAGGCCATTAGAGAAAACATAAAAAAGGAGGCTTTGAAAGAGCAGCTTTTCAATGAACTGCTGTTGTTCGAGTCAAAAATCGATCAATTAGTCATGATTGCGTTTAACCTTTATATGGAATGCAAGGAAAAAATTTACGACCTCAAAGCCAATGAGATGAGAAACTCAACTTATAAGGCTTTTAAGAGGGCGGGTTTGGTTAGAGACTGGCCGGTGGATGAACCGGACATTAAACCTAATATTAATGCATAAGGAGGCTTCAAACCATATATAAGTTTTTTGCACAATCATTTGTAAAAAAAGCTGTGTGAAACGATTTTGGATAAACTTTATATGTTGTTATGGGGCCATTGAGTGAGGTAATGGTATAATGAATATTAGTTACATGTACTCCCTCATAGCGGTTATCGTTCTATTTCTGCTTGCCTATGTGGGCGCTATGTTGCCGGGGGGTGAGGTATTTTTTGGTATTATAATACCTTATCTGGCCTTAATTATTTTTATTTTGGGATTTATAAATCGCATTATAGACTGGGCCCGTTCACCGGTTCCTTTTCGCATTCCCACAACCTGCGGTCAGGAAAAATCTTTGCCCTGGATCAAGCCCAACAGCATTGACAACCCCACCACGACCGGCGGCGTTATTATCCGGATGTTTCTGGAGGTCGTTTTTTTCCGGTCATTATTCAGAAATACAAAAATGGTGTTAAAAGAGGGCGATAAGCTTTCCTATGAATGGGAAAAGTGGCTGTGGCTCTTTTCGCTGGCATTTCACTGGACCTTTTTTGTCGTACTATTCAGACATCTTCGATTCTTTACGGAACCGGTGCCGGCTTTAGTGGAATTAGTGGCAAAACTGGACGGTTTTCTCCAGATCGGCCTGCCGGAACTTAGAATTTCAGGCGTGGTCTTGCTGGCCGCTTTAATCTTTTTGTTTTTAAGAAGAATATATATTCCGCAGATGAGATTTATTTCACTGGCTTCAGACTATTTCCCCCTGTTTTTGATTATCGGCATTGCGTTTACCGGAATCTTGATGCGCTATTTTACAAAGGTGGATATCGTGGGTGTTAAAGAGTTTACCATGAGCCTTGCCACCTTCAAACCCCATATTACCGAAGGAATCGGCAGCATTTTTTATGTACATCTATTTTTTGTCAGTGTTCTTTTAGCCTATTTTCCCTTCAGCAAACTCATGCATCTGGGGGGAATTTTTATGAGCCCCACCCGAAATATGGTCAACAACAACCGTTTTAAAAGACATATCAATCCATGGAATTACCCTGTCGAGGTTCACACATATGCAGAGTATGAAGACGAGTTCAGGGAAAAGATGGTCGAAGCAGGATTGCCCGTGGACAAACCGTTAGCGGCGGAGACGCCAGAGGAAGCAAAGGAACCAGAGGAAAAGGAGTAAGTAATGAAAGAACTTCCAAATCCGGATGAATTTTTATCAAAAATAGACCATAAACCTTCCCCCAGGGGATGGATGGATACCCCTGTCGAAATCAGGAGAGGGATCGCATGCTATGCTGCTATGCCTGACAGGCTTGAATATGTAAGTTTTCCCAATCCAAGAAATTGGAGCTGTTTTGATGAAGACTGGCAACTTCCTGAAAACTGGCAGGAAATAATTCACAAAGGCTTCAAGGAGCGGCTCGACAGGTTTCGTTCCGTGAAAGTCTTTATGGACATCTGTGTGCGTTGCGGTGCCTGTGCCGATAAATGTCATTTTTTTATCGGCTCCGGCGATCCTAAAAACATGCCGGTTGTGCGGGCCGAATTGCTTCGTTCGATTTATAGAAACGATTTCACCACCGCCGGTAAGATTCTCGGATTGTTTGGAAAGAAAGTCAAAAAGAGCTACGGCGCCAGAGAACTGACCCTGGAGGTTTTGAAAGAATGGTGGTATTATCTTTTTCAATGTACAGAGTGCCGTCGCTGCTCGGTTTTTTGTCCTTACGGCATTGACACGGCGGAGATTACCATTTTCGGCCGGGAATTACTGAATCTCATCGGCCTGAATATCGACTGGGTTGCAGCCCCGGTAGCATTTTGCCACAGAACAGGAAATCATCTGGGTATTCAGCCCCATGCGTACAAGGATATGCTCGATTTTTTCACCGATGAAATCGAAGAAGTTAGCGGAGTCCGGGTAGCACCCCATTTCATGAAAAAGGGGGCCGATATCCTTTTTATTACCCCGTCCGGTGATGTTTTTGCCGACCCCGGAACCTTCACCTGTATGGGATACATGATGCTGTTTCACTTTTTACAGGAGAAATATGGTCTTGAAATTACCTGGAGCACTTACGCCTCCGAAGGCGGAAACTTCGGTTTTTTTACCTCGCATGAGATGATGAAGCGGCTGAATGCAAAAATGTATGCGGAAGCCAAACGACTGGGCGTGAAATGGATTCTTGGCGGAGAGTGCGGTCACATGTGGCGCGTAGTACATCAGTACATGGATACCATGAACGGTCCGGCCGATTTTCTGGAAGAACCGGTGTCACCCATTACCGGAACCAAATTCGAAAATGCCAAATCCACCAAAATGGTACATATTTGTGAGTTTACCGCCGACCTTATCAAGCACGGAAAGCTTGATCTGGATATTTCCAGAAACGACCATTTGAAGGTCACCTTTCATGACTCATGCAACCCTGCAAGGGGCATGGGACTGCTGGAAGAACCTCGTTATGTCATCAAAAACGTATGTAATCATTTTTATGAAATGCCTGCCAACACCATCCGGGAACAGACGTTTTGTTGCGGCAGCGGGGCGGGTCTCAATGCCGGAGAAAACATGGAGTTGAGGATGCAGGGCGCTCTGCCCAGACTCAATGCGACCAAATATGTCCACGAAAAACACGGCGTGAATATGCTGTCCTGTATCTGCGCCATTGACAGAGCGGCGTTTCCCACGGCGTTGGAGTACTGGCTTCCTGAAGTGGATAACTGCGGTGTTCATGAGCTGGTGTCCAATGCCCTGATTCTGCCCGGAGAGAAAAAGAGAACGGTAGACCTGCGCAATGAACCGTTGCCGGGAATGGAGGATGAAGATGCCGAATAAAAAAAAGATTTATGATAAAGGTGCAGTTATAATAGGTCTTTGCATCTTTGTAATTTTGATAACCTTTCCGTTCTGGTTCAACTTTGGAAATGCCGCTCCGGCGCCAGAAACCAAAATTGCTGACAAAGCCAAAGCCGCCAAAGAGTGTGTCATGCCCAAAGAATACATGAAGATGGAACATATGCAACTTCTTAATGAATGGAGGGATACGGTTGTACGAGACGCCAAAAGGATCTTTGTAAACAGCAGTGGGAAGGAATTTAATATGAGTCTTACCAATACGTGTTTGGATTGTCACGAGGAAAAGGCTGAATTTTGTGACAAGTGCCACAATTATGCTTCGGTAAGCCCTTACTGCTGGGAGTGCCACATCGATCCAAAGGAGACCAAGTGATGAAAAGCAGCAGAAGAAAATTTTTGAAAATAGCCGGAGTTTCAGCGCTCGGTTTAGGGGCCAAGCCGGTACTCGACGTACTGGCCGCGTCCGGTGAACATGAGGCAACATCCAAGCCTGAAATCATAAAAGGCAAAGATGCTTTGATAGCCAAAAGATGGGCCATGGTTGTTGACACCCGTAAAATCGAATCCGAAGAAGACCTCAAGCCCATGATTGAGGCCTGCCATAAAATCCATAATGTTCCTGATTTTGAGAATAAAAATCATGAGATCAAATGGATTTGGCTGGAAGAGTTTAAACATGAATTTCCGACCCAGGAACATGAATTTGTAAATGAAAGGGTCAAGCACTTACCTTTTTTAACACTTTGCAATCATTGTGAAAATCCTGCCTGCGTTCGGGTTTGTCCCACAAAGGCAACATTTAAACGCGAAGACGGAATCGTACTCATGGATTTTCATCGGTGCATCGGCTGCAGATTTTGCATGGCCGCCTGCCCCTATGGATCCAGAAGTTTCAATTTCAGGGATCCGCGCCCCTTTATCAAGGAGACCAACCCCAAATTTCCCACCAGATCAAAAGGGGTTGTTGAGAAATGTAATTTCTGTGCGGAAAGACTGGCGGTCGGGGAAATGCCCGCCTGTGTTGAGGCGTCCAACGGTGCGCTGACCTTCGGCGATCTGGATGATCCTGAATCGGAAGTCAGAAAACTGTTAAAAACCAATTACGCGATTCGTCGTAAACCGGCCCTGGGTGCTGGGCCATCAGTATTTTATATTATATGAGGTGGATATGCTTGAAAAGGCGTTAACAGGAAGTAAGAAATACTATGGATGGATGGCGGCACTACTCGCCGTTATCAGTGTTGGTTTTGTCTGCTATCTGTGGCAGTTTCGTTTCGGCCTGGGAATTACGGGCATGAGCCGGGACGTATCCTGGGGATTTTATATCGCCCAGTTCACGTTCCTTGTCGGTGTGGCTGCATCGGCGGTAATGGTGGTTCTTCCTTACTATTTGCATAACTATAAAGCGTTTGGCAGGATTACCATCTTGGGAGAATTTCTGGCGGTCGCTTCGGTGACTATGTGTATCCTGTTTATTTTCGTGGATCTCGGCCAGCCCATAAGGGTCATGAATGTCCTTTTGCACCCCACACCCAATTCGATTCTTTTCTGGGATATGATCGTGTTAAACGGGTATCTTTTGCTGAACATTGTTATCGCCTGGAAAGTGCTGGAAGCAGAGCGCAACAATGTTGCCCCGGCCGGATGGTTAAAACCTTTTATATATATTTCAATTCCATGGGCTGTCAGCATTCATACGGTAACGGCATATCTTTACTGTGGTCTTCCGGGCAGAGGTTTCTGGCTGACCGCCATTTTGGCGCCCCGTTTTCTTTCTTCAGCGTTTGCGGCGGGTCCGGCACTTTTAATACTGTTATGCATGATTGTCAGAAAATTTACCAAATTTGATCCGGGCAAGGAACAGATCCAGTCCCTTGCCAAAGTCGTGGCATATGCAATCACCGTCAATGTGTTCTTCTTTCTGTGTGAGGTTTTTGTGGTATTTTACAGCCAGATACCGGAACACATGGTCCATCTGAAGTATCTGTTTGTGGGGGTGCACGGAAAGAGTGTTCTGGTGCCCTGGATGTGGGCTTCCATGATACTGATGGTGGTGTCGATTATTCTGCTTGTCAATCCGGTAACCCGCAAAAACGAGACCGTTCTGCCCGTAGCCTGTGTGTGCGTATTTATCGGCACCTGGATAGACAAGGGCCTGGGATTGATATCCGGCGGGTTTGTACCCAACCCTTTGCATCATGTGAATGAATATGTCCCCACAGTACCTGAAGTTCTTATTTCCATCGCGGTATGGGCCATAGGCTTTCTGGTATTGACTGTCCTGTACAAGATCGGCGTAACAATCAAAGAAGAAATTGCAGGATTGGCATAAGCTGTCTTTGACAGTTTTTTAGAGGGGTTCATCCTCAGGGTGAGCCCCCTTTTTTCTTGACATTCCCTCACTATCTATATAAAAGTTATTTGAATATTACGTAATAAGAAATTGCGTTTTTAGTGTAACACCCTCTTTTAAAGTTAACTGTAAAAAAATAAAAAAAGCCAGGAAGGCTGAAATGGATTGAAATCCGTCAAGCATTCCCGGCTTTTTTGTTTACGGATGAAAAAATGCATATATCCGAGGGAGTATTATCCGCACCGGTGCTTGTCACGGGTGCGGCCCTGGCTGTGTCCGGGATCTCAGTGGGTCTGAAAAAAATGGATTATGATAAGATTCCAGAGGCGGCGGTCCTGTCAGCCGCTTTTTTTGTCGCCTCTTTGATCCATGTTCCAATGGGTCCATCCAGTGTCCACCTCATCCTCAATGGTATAAACGGACTCCTGCTGGGCTGGCTCTGTTTTCCTTCAATCCTAATCGCTTTAGCACTTCAGGCAATCCTCTTCCAGTTTGGAGGAATCACTGTGCTTGGCGTTAATACAATAACCATGGCCCTGCCCGGTTTAATCGGTTACTATCTTTTCGGCAGACTTATAAAAGGAAAAAACAGGCTTTTGAGTTTGGCCGCCGCCTTTTCCTGTGGATTTTTCTCTGTTCTCCTTTCGGGCATTCTTGTCGCCGGTGCTTTGTTATTTACAGGGGAGTCATTTATATCAGCGGCCAAACTAATTTTATTGGCTCATCTACCTGTAATGATTATTGAAGGAATCATTACGCTTTTTTGTGTGGCATTTTTGAAGAAGGTAAAACCAGAGATTCTGGGAGGTGTTTATGAAAAAGCGTCATAATACCCGGTTCTCCTTTATTATTCTTTTTTTAACCGCTATCATCCTAATAGGGAGCCATGTTCCTGCCCTGGCCCATAAGGTAATGATTTTTGCCTGGGTTGAGGAAGACACTGTTTTCACTGAAAGTAAGTTTAGTGGAGGGAAAAAGGCCATTAATGCACCGGTTGTAATATTTGATAAAGATGGCAAAAAACTCCTGGAGGGAAAGACCGATAACAAGGGGGAATTTTCTTTTAAAATACCCAAAGTAAGTGACCTGAGGATCGTCCTTAATGCCGCTATGGGCCATAAAGCAGAGTGGACGGTCACGGAATCAGAAATTCGTGAAGCAGGCGCTATTGTGGAGAAAAAAAAAGCTGCTGAGCCCTCCGGGCCAATAGCGGTCGGGTTAAGCAAAAAAGAGGTCCAGAAGATTGTTGAGGATTCTCTGGATAAGAAACTCAGGCCGATTGTCAGGATGATAACCGAATCCAAGAATAAGGGGCCCTCTCTCACTGAAATAATAGGGGGCATTGGGTATATCTTTGGACTCATGGGAATCGCACTATATTTTATAAACAGAGGGAAAAAGCGTTAACGCTTAGAAATCCAAAATGATTGAAGAACCATTTTCTACCGGCAACTCCATTATTCACGGTCTGGACCCAAGGGTTAAAATTATCGTAGTTGCACTTTTTTCTGTGATCGTTGCCATATCAAGCAAGTTTTTAGCATTGCTTCCCGCATTGGCCATATCGCTATTTCTTGTAGCCATTGCCAAACTTCCAATAAAAAAGGTCTTTTACAGATTATTATTAGTCAATGGATTAATCCTTTTCCTCTGGTTTGTTCTTCCGTTTACATACAAAGGCCAGGAATTGTTCGCCATAGGGCCGTTTATCGCAACCAAAGAAGGTATATTGTTTGCGGGTCAAATTACTGTCAAGAGCAATGCTATCCTTTTGTCCATGATTGCTCTTTTGTCCACAACACCGATTTTTTCATTGGGCCATGCCATGGGGCAACTCCATTTCCCAAATAAAATAACACACCTTTTTTTGTTTACTTTCCGCTATATCCATGTAATTTATAAGGAGTATCGCAGGCTGACAAACGCGATGAGGGTGCGTGGTTTTGTACCCCGAACAAATATGCACACCTACAAGAGTTATGCCTATCTTGTGGGAATGCTTCTGGTCAGAAGTTATGACCGGGCGGAAAGAATCCACAAGGCCATGCTTTGCAGAGGATTTAACAAAAGATATCATTCATTAACACAATTTTCCCTCAAAATGGAAGATATCTTTTGTCTGTCACTGATGCTGGCTGTAATTTCAGGATTGGCGGTTTTGCAATGGGTAGTAACAACCTGATCATTAATTTAAGAGGGTTATCCTTTTCATATTCAGCGGATAAACCCGTAATTAATAACCTGAGTTTTCATCTTCATCGAGGTGACCGGATCGGTCTTGTGGGGCCAAACGGTAGCGGCAAGACCACGCTTTTTCATATTATCCTGGGTCTATTAAAACCCTATTCAGGCACCGTCGAACTTTTCGGCAGGCAAGCAAAAGAGGAAAAAGATTTTAGGGAGGCCAGAAAAAGGATAGGACTCCTTTTTCAAGACCCTGATGACCAATTATTCAGTCCCACGGTCCTCGAAGATGTAGCCTTTGGCCCGCTGAATCTGGGAAAATCGCCGGAAGAGGCAAAAGACATTGCCTTGAAGACACTTGATAAGCTCGATCTTTCCGGCTTTGAGGACAGGATAACCTACAAGCTTTCAGGGGGTGAAAAAAGGCTTGTCTCTTTGGCCACGGTTCTTGCCATGGACCCGGAGGTGCTGCTTCTTGACGAACCTACCAATGGACTGGATGAAGAAACAGAAGAAAGAATAACAGATATTTTAAGAAAATTAGACCTATCCTATATTTTTATTTCTCACAATTTTGATTTCCTCTCAAAAACCACGGATAGGATATATGCGATGGCTAAGGGAAAGATTTCCTCTGATGAGGCCATTGCCCCCCACTCTCATATTCATATCCACAAATCCGGCAGGACACCTCATAAGCACAAATCTTGAGTCATTATATAAGGTGTCCTGGCGCAAATACGCCATGACACTGTTGTAAATTGTTTAGTGCCCGAACGAAAACTAGGATTTTTTGTTAAGATCAAGGGCAAATCTGCAGGATAGCAGATTTGGACAGCTATCAAGCTGCCCGCAAGGGCGAGGGGCATGGATGCCCCGAGTCAACACGAAAATTTTAACCACAGGAATACAGGTAGTATTTCGAGGATTAAAATTTGAGTCTGACGCAGATATTGGCAAAAAAGACAGTTTTCGTTCAGGCACGAGTTAAAACTCAACAGCAAGCTGTGTGGTCACTAGATCCCTTTCGTCGTCATTCTCGAATTCTCCATGAAGATATTCGAGAGATAGGGATGTATTCTCAAACAGACCATACGTGACTGCCGCGCCATACTGGTCTTCGGGAAGAAAATCACCGAGGTCGTCGCCGCCTTCATACTTGACGGCAACCTCGAGCCTGTCCGTTGCAGCATACGCAAGTTCGAAATTCCATGTCTCGGGCTGAAATTCCTTTCCGCCGTCAAATGACAATTCTCCGGCTTCAAATTCATCAAGGGCTCCGAGATATTCACACTCAAGGAAGAATTTATCCATAAAAGATATGCTTAAAAATGCGTTAAATCCATCCACATAATCTTTTATCCCCACGTCGGAATCGATTTCGTCCTGAAGGGTGTCGCTATCTCCAATATTGCTGATGTAGGATACCCCGCCGGCAATGCCGAAATTCGAAATGAGTTCCTGGGGAACGGAAAATGAAGCAGCGGCAACATAGCTCTCTATGTGATTATCTTCTCCGGTTTCATCGATGTCCCCGTTAAAGGCACTTACGGAAACGTCCATCCATTCATTCACATATCCCACACTGAGGGCGCTTTCCCTTGTCTCCCCAAGCTCTAACGTTAAAGGATCGCTGATAAAATGGCTTTCAAAATTGCCGAAGGGAACATAGAGCTTGCCCACATTCAGATAAAGGGGCACCACATCCTCTCCATCCAGGGTAATAAACCCTTCATCCACGTCCACGGGCTCGGTTTCGTCCTCTTCCCATAAAAAAAGCACATGCCCTTTGACATGTTTTATAATGTCCACATCAACTCCTAACTCCACCGTGGCGAGGGTAATATCACTCGAGTCACCATTTTTATCCTTAGTCGCAAGATTATCAGAGTCATAATCTTCATAATAAGCTTCGACTTCTATGAGTCCGCTCAGGGTTATTTTATCCGCCCATTTTTCCAGCACACCCTTTTGTCCCATTTTTTCTTCAATTCGACGGATTCTTTCAGGCAGTCCTAGTTTACCTCCGGCACCTCCGTGGAATTTATCTCCTTCTTGGGCCGGTTCTTTTTTAATCTCCTCTTTTTCCTGCCTATCCAGTTTCTCTTCGAGAATTCTGATTTTCTCTTTGAGCGCTTTTAATTCTTGCATGAGTTCGTAGTTGGACATCTCTTGGCAAACGCAAACGCCCGGCATCATTAGAGACACTGTAATAAATGCCATTAAAGTACCAATCAACCACTTATTCATAACTGTTTTCCTCCTTCAATTTTATCATATTTTTGCTTTTAATCTCAATGCAATCTCACTCGGCGAATCCTAAGGACCAAATGAATTTTGAATTCGATTCAAAATCAAAAATTTCAACTAACTTAACATTCGAACTTTGAACCCTGAACCATTGAACCCGTGAACGGTTACTAAAATGCTTACTTTTCCTTCCAGTCATGCAACTTAACCCAGATTACAGCGCCAATTTCTATGTCCTTTTCCTCACCCTCATGCTTCAGTTTTTCATCAGCGGTGTTCAAGGCCGCAAATCCCCACCAGCCGGCCTTTGGCGCTGCATAGGTAAATACTCCGTTTTTATCGGCCTTGATCGTCTGGGTGACCATGTAGTCTGTCGGCGCTTGGGCTTTTCCATCTTCGTTATAGTATTCTACTTCCACCTCGGCATACGGGACCGGGTTTCCGTCAAGTTTGACAATTCCTTGAAAAACATTTCCGGTATAAAGACCGAATGGCTTGGAAAGGGGAACGATCTCGGTTTTCAGCCCGATTTCTTCATCCCAGCCTTCATCGTCACCGAATGCCGTAACCACCGTCTTTGTGTAATGAACAATGTAACAGTCCTCCGCCGGTTCCCAGTAGGGTTTGGGCTCCATGTAGAACATATACACACCCGGCCTTTTTACAGGGTAACTTAATTCCCAGGCCGTATGCCCCATGATCGAAGTCTTTTTTAGATTGCCGAGCAAATTCTGTTTCTTGCCGTTTGCCATGACCCCGAAAGCAACCGGCTTTACCAATTCCATTCCATTCCCTTCAAAGGGGTGAGAAAATGAGAGCGTCACCTTCACATCTTTGTTCTCGCCTTGCATAACCATACTGTCCGAGGGAATCATCATACCGAAATGTGCAGAAGCCTGCCCTGCCAGTATGAAGATCGTTGTAATGATAACCGTAAAAATCATGCCCTTTTTCATGAAAACCTCCTTTACCGCAAAAAAAAAACCATGAACTTATGGCATCTTCATGATACCCATACCTTCATGGTTTTATGTGTTTTTTGATGAAGTAATTTTTAACGCAGCCTTCTGACCGCGAATTTTCCAGGCAGAACTATATTATAAAATAGACAATGTCAATAAATTTTCATGCATGTCCCGCATTTTCCCCTCCTGCCTTGTTTGTCCGGGGTTAACAACCTATTCCGTGCAAACCATTGTGTCATAAAATATCAAAAGCTTCAAGCATGACAAGAAAATATTGCCTGCAGCGTAAACGCATTTGATTTCGGTGCAGCGTAGCGACGGCGTGGAGCGTTCTCCCTATATTGGGATTCAAATGCGTTTGCCCTGATATTGCCTGCAAAGTCACTTGACTTGGGAATAAAAAGTTTTTATGAATTGCAATTTTTGTGAAGAAGCACTATTAGAACAAGCAATAGTTTGGTTCCTTGAAACAAATCGATTTCCATCAAGCCATAATTTATTGAGATGTTATAAAAATAACAAGTTAACACAAAACTTAGGGGCTTCGCCCCAATTGGAATAATGGAATAATGGAGTAATGGAATGATGGTTTTTAAGGAGTTTTTTACAATTAAAATGGTTTATTTCCGCCATTACTCCCAATATTCCAGCATTCCAGCATTCCATTTTTATAACACAAACAGGTTGCCATTGATAAGCCTGTATTTTCAAGAAGTTTTAGAATTTCCGAGACGTTAAGTTAAATGAAACAAAAAATAATAAACCTGATCCGTAACGCTGCAAACTCTTCATATGAAAAAGGTGATATGCCTTCAAAAGTGTTTCCAGAAATTGAAGTTGAAGTACCCAAAATAGAATCGCATGGTGATTTTTCAACAAACATCGCAATGGTTACGGCATCTGTACAGAAGATGCCCCCGCGAAAGATTGCAGAATCGATTTTAAAACATCTCAAAGATCCGGACCATATTTTGGCAAAAACAGAGATTGCCGGTCCCGGCTTTATCAATTTTTTTGTAAACATATGGTCCTGGTATCCTGTGTTAGACAAAATCCATCAAGAAGATATCCGTTATGGCGCTTCGGATATCGGCAATGGTGAAAAAATCCAGGTGGAATTTGTAAGCTCCAATCCAACAGGGCCTTTGCATGTGGGACACGGCCGGGGTGCTGCGGTTGGCGACAGCGTGTCGAATATCTTACGGTTTTGCGGATATGATGTTCAAAAGGAATATTATATCAACGATTCGGGTCGTCAGATACATACGCTGGGCAAATCTGTTTTTCTTCGATATAAGCAGTTGCTGGGAAAAAAGATTCAGTTTTCGCAAGACTGTTATCAGGGCGACTATATTAATGATTTTGCTAAAAAAATATGCGATTACAAGGGAAAAACGCTTCTGGACCAGGATGAAGAAAAGTCGATTTCATACTGTGCGCAGTTTGCGGCAGAACGTATTATTGAACAGATCCGTCAGGATCTTACGAACTTCGGAATCGAGTTTGACAACTGGTTCAGTGAACAGAGCCTTTACGATTCCGGCAAGGTGGGAGTTGTTATAGACGATTTTCGAGATAAGAACATAATATATGAAAAAGATGGTGCGTTATGGTTTAAAACCAAAGATTTTGGAGATGAAAAAGATCGCGTAGTGGTTCGCAAAAACGGCCAGACCACATATTTTGCGTCTGATATCGCATATCACATGGATAAGTTTGAACGAGGGTTTGAACGGGTGATAGATGTCTGGGGTGCTGACCACCACGGATATATTTCACGGGTAACGGGTGCTATCCAAGCGTCGGGTCTTAATAAAAATCGATTCAAGGTCATACTTGTTCAGCTTGTCAATCTCCTGCGTGGTGGTGAGCCTGTTGCCATGTCCACCCGGGCCGGTGAGTTTGTTACCCTAAGTGATGTCATTAAAGAAGTCGGAAAAGATGCCGCAAGATTTATTTTTTTAACCCGCCATTATGAAAGCCCGCTTGATTTTGATCTGGAGCTGGCAAAGAAAAAGACGAACGATAATCCGGTTTTTTACGTTCAATACGTGCATGCTCGAATATCGAGTATTGCCCGCAAGGGACGAGAAAGGGGTTTAGACCATATCACTAAGGACCAAAAGGCCATGGCAATGCTTGAAGAACCCGAGGAAATCAACCTTCTGAAAACCATGGCCCGTTATCCGGATGTTTTAAAAAACAGTGCAAAATTCATGGAACCTCATCGCATAACATTTTATCTGATGGACCTTGCGGCTTGTTTTCATGCCTATTACAATAAGCACAGAGTCCTGTCTGATGAGCCTCTATTGTCCCGGGGCCGGCTCTATATGGTACTGGCGGTTCAAAAAGTCATACGGAATGGATTAACTCTGTTGGGTGTGTCTGCCCCCGAAAGAATGTAATTTTTTCACCGCAGAGCCGCAGAGAACGCAGAGACAAATAATTTTTCCATTGCCGTTGAGAGGACGGCAATGAAAAGGTAATCAATCTGCATTTGGCAGATTTAAGGTGATTATCATAAATATTAATCAACTGAAGGAATAGCCTTGCAGGATTGAGTCTTATTGTTTTCCGCCCTCTCAGCGGAAAACAATAAAAATAAACTCTCAGCGCCCTCAGCGGCTCTGCGGTAAGTTATAAAAAACAATGGGGAAAAAAGAAAAGACTTCGCCTAAAAAAAAGAAGTCCTCAACTCAATGGACTTGCAAAGGGTTGACCCTGTGGATTTGCCTGACCTTTTTTGCATGTGCATGGATGTTTGTCCTGGGGATCTTCGTGGGAAGAGGAACCGTCCCTGTAAGGTTTGATATCGAAAAGCTCGAAAACGAATTGGCCGCTTTAAAGGAAGCAGTTATCAAGAAGGAATTCGGCCGATATAAACTGGATTCACCTTCCGAAGACAACAAGACCCATATGGAGTTTTACGATGCTCTGAAAAATACCGGTGGTGAAGAGACGCTAAAAACGGATATACTCCAAAATAAATCAAAGCCGTTGCCTAAAAAAACCGTTTCTACGCCAAAAAAACCGGTCGTATCCAAAAAAACCGCAACAACCCGAAAAAAGAAAACCGTCACAATTAAAAAATCGGCCAAAGAAAATAAAAATTTTACTATTCAGGTGGCCGCATTAAAAGATTCAAAAATTGCCGATAACCTGGTAGAAAAATTAAAAAAAAGAGGATATCCTGCATATAGGAGCATGGGAAAAATTCCAGGGAAAGGCATCTTCTATAGGATAAGGATAGGGTCTTTCAAAAACAGAGCCGAAGCCGGCAGCACATTCAACCGGTTGAAAAAAGAAAACATAAAAGCAATCATCGTTCAGCGATAGTTTCTTAAAAGAAGTTAGAAGTGAGCTAAGGTGAGCTAAAGTGAGCTAAAGTGTAACATCTCAATAAATTATGGATTCGGGTCAATATGATTATTTCATACACCAGAACTTATTGAGAAGTTACGCTAAAGTGAGCTAAAATTATGGAATTCTGTCATTTTTTTTATAAATATGGAGCAACCTGCCCGCTCGTGCCCCAGGCCGCCTCGCCTTGCTTGGCTGGCGGGCGAGCTTGCAATGGCAGGCGGGAGCAATACCTTAACCCTGGCCCAGACCGATCACCATTACTTTATACTCAAAAAGTTAGGTTTGTAATGATGCCTATGCCAGATCAATATATATGAACGAGTCGCACCAGGGCGGGCTTTAGGCACTTCAAACTTTAGTTCACTTTAGGCACTTGTTCAGCTTAAGGAAATATTATGAAAATTACAAAAGAGGAAGTCCTTCATGTGGCAAACCTTGCCCGTCTTGATGTCGATAAGGTGCTTATAGACAAATTTGCCGAACAAATCGGAACAATATTGGAATATATCGATACATTAAAATCAGTTGACACCCAAGATGTGACGCCGACCTCTCATGCCATTTTTTTGACCAATGCCTTTCGGGAAGATGATGAAAGACAAAGTTTTGACAGTGATTCGGCACTTTCCAATGCCCCTGAAAAAGAGGATGGAAATTTTATCGTTCCAAAGGTGATTAACTCGTAACAAAGAACAACAAGTATGAAACTGTATGAACTTACGATAAAAAAAGCCCACATGCTTTTAAAGAAAAAAGAGATATCTTCGCAGGAACTGACCCGGGCGGTCCTCGATCGTATCGACGCTGTAGAGGAGCACGTGGGTGCATATATCACCTTGGACAGTGAAATGGCCTTGGCCCAGGCAAAAATTGCCGATAAATCAATTTCCCAAGGCAGCATTTTGCCCTTGACCGGTATTCCTCTGGCACTCAAAGATCTTATGTGCACAAAGGGTCTGCGTACTACCTGTGCTTCCAGGATTCTCGAAAATTTCGTACCGCCTTACGATGCTACCGTGGTAAAAAAATTAAAAAAACAAAGTGCTGTAATTGTCGGCAAGTCGAACATGGACGAATTTGCCATGGGTTCATCCAACGAACATTCCGCCATAAAACTTACCCACAACCCCTGGGATCTGACGCGTATCCCCGGCGGTTCAAGCGGAGGCTCCGCAGCGGCAACTGCCGCGGATATGTGTATCGGATCATTGGGGTCGGATACCGGCGGGTCGATCCGCCAACCCGCCTCACACTGCGGTGTTGTGGGGATGAAACCCACATACGGCAGGGTTTCCCGATTCGGCCTGGTCGCATTTGCTTCCTCTTTAGATCAGATCGGTCCGTTGACCAAGGATGTCACCGATTGCGCCATGTTAATGAATGTTATTTCCGGATACGATTCCGCCGATTCCACATCAGTGCCTGAAGATGTGCCGGATTATACCTCTTTTCTTGAGGACGATTTAAAAGGGATGGTCGTCGGCATCCCAAAGGAATACAGTGCCGCCAAAGGTCTGGATCCCGATGTCTCCGATGCGGTTAAACATGCCGTTGAAAAAATTCAAGAAATGGGGGCCGGGTGTGTTGAAGTCTCTCTGCCTCACACGGAACATGCAGTGGCTGCCTATTATGTGATTGCACCTTCAGAAGCAAGTTCCAATCTTGCCCGGTACGACGGGGTTAAGTATGGTTACAGGGACAAGAATAAAAAAAGTCTGATGGAAATGTACAAAAGCACTCGTTCCAGAGGGTTCGGCCCGGAAGTTCAACGGCGTATTATTCTGGGCACATACTCGCTTTCCGCAGGATATTATGATGCATATTATGGCAAGGCATCCCAGGTTCGAACCTTGATCATAGAGGATTTTAAAAAGGCATTTGAAAGCTGTGATGTGATCCTGTCCCCGGTGGCGCCCACCCCGGCCTTTAAGATAGGGGAAAAAGTCGATGATCCGCTGACCATGTATTTATCCGACATCTTTACCCTTTCAGCAAACCTTGCCGGAATACCGGGCATTTCCGTTCCTTGCGGGTTTTCGTCAAAAGGACTTCCCATCGGGCTTCAGATGATGGCAAAACATTTTGAGGAGGAAAAACTGTTTAAAGTGGCCTACAATTTCGAGCAGGCCACCGATTTTCACAAGAAAAAACCAACTTTATAAAAAAATAATTAAAACATATTGATTATCAGTAAAGGAAATTCAGTCATGACGATTCAGCCAAAAGGAGAAGATTTGAGGAAAGCCGTCAAGTGGATCTCTGAAGAACGGAAATACAACCCGGAAAAGAAATTAAAGGCGCTCATCGAGGAGGCATGCTTGAAATTCAACCTGTCGCCCATGAATGCCGATTTTTTACTCCGCAAACTGCTTGAACAAAAGAAGTAGAAGGCCCTATCACGGAAAACATTGTTAATCAAAATTACTTACAATAAAGTCAGGTTAATCAAAAAAGTGCCTAAAGTGATCTAAAGTGCCTAAAGTTAAGGATGTTAGCCATTTTAAATAGACATTATTCATTAATTTTAGCTCACTTTAGCTCACTTTGACTTAGAAAATATAATATTTTATTCGATATCAACAAAAAAAATATCGATATGACTCCAATAAGCGCCTGAAGAAACATGTCCAAAATAAAAATACTTCCTGAGATCCTTTCAAACAAAATCGCTGCGGGCGAAGTTGTCGAGCGTCCGTCTTCCGTTGTCAAGGAGCTTGTGGAGAATGCACTGGATGCAGACAGCACGAGAATTATTATAGAAGTGGAAAAAGGCGGGCGTTCTCTGATCCGGGTCTCCGACAACGGCAGCGGAATGAATCGCGATGACGCCTTACTGGCGCCGGAACGTTACGCAACCAGTAAAATTTACAAGGACGAGGATCTGTTTGCAATCAATACTCTGGGTTTCAGGGGTGAGGCCCTGCCGAGCATCGCCGCTGTTTCCAAGTTTTGTCTGGTAACCAGAAACCAGACCTCCCAAGCAGGAACAGAAGTTGTTGTTGAAGGCGGCACAATAAAAAAGGTTTCCCAAGTTGGAGCTCCCTTAGGAACCATGGTCACTGTCAGGCAGCTTTTCTTTAATATGCCTGCCCGGCGAAAGTTTTTAAAAACTGTAAACACAGAGATGGGGCATATCGCAGATACGGTTTCAAGCATGGCACTGGGACGGCCCGATATTCAGTTCAGGCTGATTCACAACGGCAAAGTTGTTAAAAACTGGTCGGCCACGGCCGATGAAGTAGGCAGGGTTGTGGATGTTCTCGGTAAAGACATCAAAAATAATCTTAACAAAATAGAATTTACGTCCGATTTCCTTACCGTTCAAGGCTGGATCTCTTCTCCCCGGATCACGCGAAGCACATCCCGGGGAATATACCTTTATGTAAACCAGAGGTTTGTCCGTAACCGGGTCATCCAACATGCCCTTTTCCAAGGGTATGGCTCAAGATTGATGAAGGGGCAGTTTCCGGTGGCGGTAGTTTTTATCCATGTTCCCTGCGACCAGTTGGATGTTAATGTTCATCCAACAAAACACGAGGTAAAGTTTGCGCGGCAGAAAAAAATTCATGATGCGGTTACCGGGGTTGTGGCAGAAAGGTTGCGCCTTGCGGATCAACCGGAATGGCGCCCAAAAAGGTTTCCGGAACCGGATCCCATGGATATTAAATCCCGCATCTCCGAATCCGTGACTCATTTCAGCATCCCGAAAAAAGAAATCCCAACCCGGTATCCCCGCACAAGCGGGATCTCCGCTTCACTCCGACCCGCAACCCGCACCCAGCATCCGGCATCCAGTATCCCCGCGGAAGCGGGATCTCCGCTTCACTCCGACCAGCAACCCGCATCCCCGTTGAAGCAGGATCTTGGCTTCACGCCGACCTCCAGTCAGACGGAGCTGTGGGAAAGAAAACGGTTCGGTGATTTAAAGGTGATCGGTCAGTTCTATGATACGTATATTCTCTGCGAGTCTTCGGACCGTATTGTATTGATCGACCAGCACGCGGCTCATGAACGGATCCTTTTTGAGCAGCTTAAAAACCGATCACTCGCTTCAAAAAAGTCGGCCCAGAAACTTCTTATCCCTGAAACCATTGACCTTGGATACCGGGAAGCAAAAATTCTTGAAGGACTGATACCGGATCTAAATGAACTGGGGCTGGAAATGGAGCCCTTTGGCGGAAATACGTTTGTGGTAAAATCGGTCCCGGCTCTGCTTGAAAACAAAGAGGTTAAACCACTGGTTATCGAAATTGTCGAAAAGATGGCACAAATAGGCTTTTCACCCGGCCTGGAAAAGGCCATGGACCAGTGCCTGATACTCATGGCCTGCCACGGGGCCATCCGGGCCAACCAGAAGCTTTCGGACGAGCAGATCAAGGGGCTTTTAGACCAGCTCGATCAATGCGATCAGCCCTCCAACTGTCCGCACGGACGGCCCACCTGGATCAGCTGGAGCATAAAGGATCTCGAAAAATCGTTCAAAAGAATTGTCTGAAAAAGAAAAAGTAACATCTAAATAAATTATGGATTCGGGTCAATATGATTATTTAATACACCAGAACTTATTGAGAAGTTACAAGAAAAACAGGTAAACTTTCGATAAGACGTCTACCCTAATTTAGAAAAACTTATACTGAACGCTCATTCCAGTACCAACAATGTTTTTTTCGAGCTTAATGCCATCTGATCTTGTATCTGAATCATAAATCGTTGTCATCAGGGCAAAGTTTAGCGTCAGATTTTCCATGGCTTTCCATGCTATCCCGCCACAAAACGTGTTGGCATCCAGTTCCGGGGCCTCAGGCAGCATATGATCGGCATCTATACCGGTATTCGTGAGCATGTACCCCAAACTGGCTTTAAGTTTGGGGTTGAAGGCATATTCAACTGAAATGGCCAGATCATAGCTGCCGCCTTCATCATCCAGTCGGCCTTCCCAATCGGCTGACTCTTCCAGGTAGTAGGTATAGCTCAAATCCACCTTGAATTTAGGATTTACTTTATAAGAAACCCCAATGCCCAGCAGACCGGGCAGGTCTTCACGATACTTTGAGCCATCGGCATATCCTATAGCCGGTGTTATCCCAAGATTATCTACATCTACGTCGGTCCTGAAATCGAGTTTGGTCGCGGTTTCAAACCGGAAACCTATATTAAGCACCTCTGTCGGTGAAATATTTACTCCCAAAAAGCCGCCCCATCCATTCGCGGTTTGCTCTATATCAACATTAGCAGTAACGTCATCATTAATGCCGGGTATGGTACCCAGAGGGCTGTTTGCTGCACTAAATGTGACCGTGCCCTTAAATTTTTTATATGCGTCGATATAGCGTAGACCAGCCGATACTGAGATCATGTCGTTGACGGCATAAGAGCCGCCAAAGGTAAATCCATAGTACCAGCTGTCGGCTTCAAGTCTTTGATTCGTGAGGTCGGTATAATACACCAAAGAAGGATCAGGAATACCCAATCCCGCCAGTATTGGTGCAGCAGCATCCAACGTGTTGTTGGCATTTGCTATTAAGCCGGTGCCCAGTTCATAAGTTCTTTGGTTTCCGTCTTTATAATCCACGTCTCCGCCGCCGGCAGGTATGGTAAAAGCAAAAAAGCCGGCCCACTTGTCCTGCTTGTAAACCGCAAACAGGCCGGGGACAATCGAAGGCTCATCAGAGTCTTTGTTGACTCCCATAATTTTATTGTTATAGTCCTTGGGAGCATAAAATATACCAAGGTTTCCGTAAACGCCGTTTTCCAATTTCATGACGCCGGCCGGGTTAAAGACCACCACATCCGCAGCATCAGTGGCTGCGTTTCGGCTAAAGGTTCTAAGATATTCTGCACTAAAATTTTGCTTATTGATGATACCTCCGGCCATAAGAGGTGAAGAAAGGGAAACCATCAGACCTGCAACACACAGAGAAACCAAAAGCTTTTTCATAGAATATCCTCCTAAAAACAATTTTAAAAATAACCTTGCCAAAAAATTCGGATAACTGTGGAAAATTCCTTTTGAAGCCTTCCTTTTGAAAGAGAAAGGCGGAGAGGGGAGTGTTAAGTTAATAGTATATTTTTTTTAAGTTCGGCCAGCCCGTGTTGTGTAACATCATGAAACGATTTTATAATCTTATAAGCTGAATCCCCTTTAGAAAATAATGATCTAAAAGTCAAACACAATTTACCGAAAACCCGGTCTTCTTTGAAAGCATGAAAACTTTTTGGGATGGAGAAAATGTTCAAGCGAGTTCGCTTCATTGTTACACGATATCTTTATTCGCAGGCACATCATATATGCTAACCTGGTTTAATAAAATACAATATATTCAAATTCAATACTGATGATCTCGTAAAAATTCATTTTTTAAATTATTACGAAAGTTAAAAAAAAACTTCTCAATAAATTATGGAGCCGGGTCAATATGATTATTTAATACACCAGAACTTATTGAGAAGTTATACTTCCCATATGTTGAATTTGTTTTGCTGATACCGGAAAGTCGGATTTATCATTGACAAAGGTATATCATGGGACTATTCTGCAATGTCCTTTTATAAATGCTTATAACATTACACAAGCAGAGGAGGGAAAAATCATGAAAAAATGTTCTATTGGTTTAATGGCTATCGCTTTGATCACCTTCTGTTTTCACAGCCCGGCGTTGGCCGGCGATACCAAACCCGTCAACCTTTCACTGTTTGACCCTGTCCAGATCTTTGATGCTGACACCTCCATCAAAGGGTTCCGTTTGAACCTGATCTATGGTGTTAACCAGGATATGACGGGTCTTGACATCGGTCTCGGCAACCGTGCCAAAGGCAACATGAGCGGGGTCCAGATAGGCCTGGCAAATATTGTGGGCAGCGATTTCAAAGGATGGCAAACCAGCCTGGCAAACGTGGTCTGTGGCTCTGGCGTCGGTCTCCAGATCGGAGTCTATAATTATGGAGAATCATTTCGTGGAATGCAGGTGGCTGCCGTCAATCACACGAAGAAGTTCAGCGGTCTGGCCATCGGCGCGGTCAACTATACGGAAGTTCTTAATGGTCTCCAGATCGGCGTGCTCAATTTCAACTGGCGAGGAGAACCCCTTAAGTTCTTCCCTATTTTTAATTTCTCTTTCTAGATTCTCCTCTGAGAAAAAGAGCTGAATCAGTCATATTTGTGATGCAGAGTTACGGTAATCTTTGAGCCTGTTGATTAATGAAGATTTTCGTTCAAGATCAAGGCATGCGAAAAAAATGACCATCCCAGTACGATCTGCCGGACCTACGGGACAGGCAGGCATATATTTGATATTCCGGGGATTATTTTTTGAGCATAACGCAGAGATTGTGCGAAAAGACCATTAATCAACGGACTCATCCATGTAACTCTGTATCTCTCTGGTTATCCTTTTAGCCTTTTTATCCCTGCGGCATAATCAGAAATGGAAATTTTTATCCTGCAAATGAAGGAGAATTCCATGCAACAAGTTGCCACCCCACCGGAAGATGAAACATCAAAAACGCTTCAAATCATCGAAAACAAAGAACACGACCCCAACCATTTGGTAAAAATTCTTCAGGAAATACAAGCAGAGCTTGGTTATGTGCCGGAAACCGCTCAGAGACTCATTGCCCAAAAAACCAATACGCCGGCAAGTCAAATCTACGGCATATTGAGTTTCTATAATTTCTTCCGACTGTTTCCTCCGGGCAGGCACCGGGTAAGTGTATGCCTGGGGACAGCCTGTTACGTCAAAGGATCTAAAAACATTTTGAATAAGATAAAAGAGAAATATAAACTCCTACCGGGTCAGACCACGGAGGACAGAAAATTTTCTCTTGATACGGTAAGATGTCTGGGTTGCTGTGCACTGGCACCGGTTATGGCTGTTGATAGCAATATCTATGCACGAAATAATCCTAATAAGGTGTTAGAAATACTGAAAAAGTATACATAACGGGGTATCACTATGAATATCCAAAATCTAAAAGAAATTAGGGATCAATACCGACCCAAAATAGAAAGTCGCCAGGATCCTCGTCCTCTTGAAAAGGGGGATCAAAGAATAATTAATATTATGATTTGCAGGGGAAGCGGCTGTATTGCTTCGGCAGGAGAAACAAGTCCTTATGATGCGTTTGCGAATGCTATTGAAAAATATGACCTCAAAGAAAAAGCAGAACTGGTCCGTACAGGGTGCCATGGGCTTTGTGAAAAAGGACCTATTGTTGTTATTCAGCCGGGAGCAACCCTTTATACTCATGTCCAGGCAAGTGATGTAGAAGAAATAGTACAACAGCACATAATCAATAAGGAATTTGTCGAACGGCTTTTATTTTACGATCCTGTCAAAGAAAAACACATCTCTTCAATAAATAACATAGATTTTTATACAAAACAAACCCGCAGAATTCTGTCTAATAACGGCCTGATTGATCCCATGCAGATTGAAGAATATATTGCAAATGACGGCTATTTTGCATTGGCAAAGACACTTGAAATGGAGAAAACAGAAGTCATCGAAGAAGTTAAAAAATCGGGTCTCAGGGGAAGAGGCGGAGCGGGCTTTCCAACAGGAGTAAAATGGGAATTTGCCTATAACGCTAAAGGTGATCAAAAATACATGGTCTGTAATGCTGACGAGGGTGACCCCGGAGCATATATGAACCGGTCAGAATTAGAAGGCAATCCCCATGCTGTTTTGGAAGGAATGGCAATTGGAGCCTATGCCATTGGAGCGACAAAAGGTTACATTTATGTCAGGGCTGAATATCCCCTGGCTGTTGAAACTCTGGAAACCGCTATTGAACAGGCAAGAAATTATGGACTCCTTGGGAAAAACATCATGGGAACTTCTTTTGATTTTGACATAGAACTTTTCTTGGGTTCCGGCGCTTTTGTCTGCGGTGAGGAAACAGCGTTGCTTGCATCTATTGAGCAAAAAAGAGGCAACCCCAGGCCGAGACCCCCATTTCCTGCAATAGAAGGGCTCTTTGGCAAGCCCACCGTCATAAACAACGTGGGAACATTGGCGAACCTGCCCCTTATTTTACAAAAGGGCGCTGACTGGTGGAGCGAAATCGGCACTGAATCAACCAAGGGCACAAAGGTGTTTTCATTAACCGGAAACATTAATAACAGTGGATTAATTGAAGTGGCGATGGGCACGAGCTTGGGTGAAATCATTTTTGACATTGGCGGAGGAATTCCAAACGGCAAAAAATTTAAAGCCGCTCAGCTGGGAGGGCCCTCCGGCGGATGCGTTCCTGCCAAGTATTTAAATCTGCCTATAGATTACGAATCTCTGCAGGGCATCGGCTGCATCATGGGATCCGGAGCATTGGTGGTTCTGGATGAAGATGCATGTATGGTGGATACGGCAAGATTCTTTCTGGAATTTGATGCAGACGAATCCTGCGGACAGTGCGTCCCCTGCCGGCGGGGCCTTCCGTTAATGACCCACATCCTGGAAAAAATCACAGAGGGAAACGGTGAAATCAAAGATTTGGAGACACTAAAAGACATCGCAACATGCATGCAAAAAACGTCTCTTTGCGCTCTGGGTCAGACCGCAGCCAGCCCTACTCTCAGCACAATTCGCCATTTCAGGGAAGAATATGAAGCCCACATCATTGAAAAAAGATGTCCGGCCGGAGTGTGTGCCGCTCTGTTCAAGACCACATGCCGGAATGCCTGTCCCATAAACCAGGATATTCCTACTTATATGACGCTTGCAAGAGAAGGCAAGCTTGAGGAAGCCTACAAGGTCATCAAGCAAACCAACCCCCTGCCTCTGGTTCTCGGAAGAGTCTGCCACCATCCTTGCGAAGAGAAATGCGACCGGCGAAAGCTCGATGAACCCTTGGCCATTCGAGAGGTCAAAAGATTGGTCGCAGACTACGCCTATGAAAACAACATTGAGTACCAACCGCCCAAACGAGCACAAAGAAAAGAGAAAATAGCCATTGTGGGTTCGGGTCCCGCAGGACTTGCGGCTGCTTACGATCTCAGTATAGAAGGCTTCGGGGTTACGGTCTTTGAAGCCCTCCCGGTTGCGGGAGGAATGCTCGCGGTGGGGATCCCGGAATACCGGTTGCCCAAAAAATTACTTGAGCATGATATCGAACAAATAAGAAAAATGGGTGTCGAAATCAGGCTAAACACCCGGATCGATAACATCGACGATCTATTTGCCAGGGACTACAAGGCCATATTCTTGGCCATGGGCGCTCATGGCGAAAGAAGGATGAACATCCCGGGAGAAAAACTCGGAGGTGTGTTCTGGGGCACAGAATTTCTGAAAGATCTTAACTCGGGCCAAAGCGTTGATCTCGGAAAAAAGGTCATCGTGGTGGGCGGAGGCAACAGCGCGTTCGATTGTGCCCGTGTGGCCAGACGCATGGGAGCGGAAGTAACGATCCTCTATCGCAGAGAAAAACACGATATGCCGGCCATCCCGGAAGATATCGAGGCCGCTGAGAAGGAAGGGGTACACATAGACTGTCTCAGCATTCCTGTAGAAATTATCGGAAACGGACGTGTGGAGAAGATCAGATGCCGGCGTATGGAGCTTGAGGAATTCGACGCAAGCTGCAGGAGGATACCTTGTGATCTTAAGGATTCCGAATACATTATCCAAGCGGACAGCCTCATCGAGTCCATCGGACAATTTCCGGAAACCGAATTTTTGAGTGTTCGAACAACACGAGGCGGAAAGCTTGACGTGGATTCCCTGAGTTTGGCCACGGACAGGGAAGGGGTTTTTGGTGGCGGGGATGCCGTCACCGGGCCGCTGACCGTAGTGGACGCCATGGCCCACGGTCAAAGAGCGGCCTGCTCCATCAGACGTTATCTGGATGGTGAATCCCTGCAAGCGATTCCAACCCGGGTCGATCCGGAAAAGTACCATGTTCCCTTTGCACCCGAGGAAGAAGAATATGAAGAAAAACCCAGAGTGCGGTTAAAAGAAGCAGACGTGAGCGTGAGGACCAGCACTTTTGAGGAAACCCTTAAAACCTACTCAAAAGAAGAAGCCATGGAAGAGGCGGGACGATGTCTCCGCTGTGACGCAGGGAGGTAAATGAGATGGTTTATGTCAATATCAACGGCAAGGATTTTGAAGCTGCGGAAGGTTCCAATTTGCTGGATGTCTGTGAAAATAACGGCATCCATATACCGCATTTGTGTCACAAAAAGGGTCTGAGCCCTGTCGGGGTTTGCCGTCTCTGTCTCGTGAAAGTCTCAGGAATGCGAGGTCTGGTTCCGGCCTGTAGTACAACGGTCGCGACAGGAATGCAAGTAATTACGCACGATGAGGA